>JAESGE010000167.1_pt1 | contig 37812 bp, 41 predicted proteins | sample 9269601 | NCBI WGS metagenome assembly JAESGE01 (sample SAMN14515569, study PRJNA621662) | algae metagenome | isolation source: Tolypothrix brevis GSE-NOS-MK-07-07A and co-occurring heterotrophs from wet... | place: USA: Grand Staircase Escalante National Monument, Utah | collected 2006-04-16
CGATCAAGCGCATAAGGGACTGGCGGCGCAGTTCGCCGATCACGGCCGCTCGGGGCCGCTAGAGCGGGCCTATCTCGCCTTCGTCTGGGGTGCGCCCAATCGTCCCCATGGCACGGTGGACGCCGCCATCGACCGTTCGGTCAGAACCCGCGACAAGATGGCGATCGTGGCACCGGGTCGCGGGCGTCATGCGGTCACACATTTCAGGCTGCTGGAGCAGTTTGGCCCGGCAGGCGCTCCGCCGATCGTGAGCCTCGTGCGCTGCGAGCTCGAAACCGGGAGAACGCATCAGATTCGCGTGCATATGGCCCATATCGGCCATCCTCTGCTCGGCGATCCGCTTTATGGCTCGGGGTTCATCACCAAAGCACGGCACCTGTCGCCCGAGGCGCAGGCGATGTTGAAAGCCCTGAATCGACAGGCGTTGCATGCAACAGTCCTGGGGTTTGAGCATCCAGCATCGGGGGAACATTTACGCTTTGAAAAGCCTTTTCCCGATGATCTCGCGGGTCTGCACGCCGCGTTGACGAAACTTTGAGCGCCGTTTTCGAGGTGCGCCACCTTTCAGCCATGTTGGAACACATGATATCGGTTGGTTGTGGAGGGCCTTGAAGGCGCCGCGACAAGCCTGCCGCGATCGGGGGCTGGAAAAGGAGAAGGCCATGGCTGTTGCGACGATGCCGGTTCTCTCGGCCGAAGGCGGGTTATCTCGTTATCTGGACGAAATCCGCAAATTTCCGATGCTGGAACCGAATGAGGAATACATGCTCGCCAAGCGCTGGCGCGAGCATGGCGACCGCGATGCGGCGCATCGGCTGGTGACATCGCATCTGCGCCTCGTCGCGAAGATCGCCATGGGCTACCGCGGTTATGGTCTGCCGATCGGCGAGGTCGTGTCCGAAGGCAATGTCGGCCTGATGCAGGCGGTCAAGCGGTTCGAGCCGGAGAAGGGTTTTCGCCTGGCGACCTATGCGATGTGGTGGATCAAGGCCTCCATCCAGGAATACATCCTGCGCTCGTGGTCGCTGGTCAAAATGGGCACGACCGCGAATCAGAAGAAGCTTTTCTTCAATCTTCGCAAGGCGAAAGCCAAGATCGACGCGCTCGGTGAAGGCGATCTCAAGCCCGACCAGGTCAAGACGATCGCCACCCGCCTCGGCGTCACCGAACAGGACGTCGTCGACATGAACCGCCGCCTGGGTGGTGATGCCTCGCTCAACACACCGATGCGCGAGGATGGCGAGGGCGAGTGGCAGGACTGGCTGGTCGATCAGGAAACCGGGCAGGAAAGCCGTTTCATCGAATCCGAGGAAAGCAGCAATCGCCTGTCTGCCTTGCGCGAGGCGCTCGGCGTGCTCAATCCGCGCGAACGCCGCATCTTCGAGGCGAGGCGCCTGCAGGACGAGCCGATCACGCTGGAGGCTCTTTCGGAGGAGTTCAATGTCTCGCGCGAACGCGTGCGTCAGATCGAGGTGCGCGCCTTCGAAAAAATCCAAGAAGCGGTCAAAAAGGCCCTGATCGCGCGCGAAACGCCGGAACGGTTGGCCTTGCCGAGCCGGTCGTGACCTGATGGCGGCGCTTTTCTAACGCCAGTTGTTGAGCGCTTCCGCCAGCGTCTGATCGCCGGACAATCCCTTTTCGAAGGCAACAATGCCGCGCCGTCCCGAGGCGAAACGCACGGGAATGTCGATCCAGTTGCGCTTGGTCATGACATCGATGTTGCGCTCGATCTCGACCGGGACATTCGACAAAGCCGACACGAACAGATTTTCGCCGAGTGCGCTGGTGATGGCCGACAGGGGCGCGCCGCGCTCGCCTTCGTCCGACTTGAACTGCGGCACGCCGGCTTCCCGCACGGCACCGTTGCCATCGTCGAAATTGCGGGTGAAACGCAGACCGACGATATGCGACGCGGGAAAGGCGGCGTCGGTATTGCGCCGGATAGTGAAAACCAGCGAAAGGCCGCCATCGGGAATTTCGACGGTGGCGCGCACGACCATTTCAACAGGTTGACCTGGCCCGACATTCTCGCTGTCCAGCCGCCAGAAGGCACGGCCCTGTAGCGTTCGCGGCTGCTGCGGATTTTCGGCCGTCTCGATGTAGAGCACCGCCCGCTGGGCAACCGCGATGTCAGGGCGCTGCCCGGCGGAGGAAAGCCCCGGCTGGCCACCGGCGGGCACACCGTCGGCGCCGACGCGCTCGTTGATCTTCGGGCCGGAATCGGGCTGCGTCGCCCCCCTGGGCGACTCCGAGCCGGAGCGCGGCTGGCTCGGGGGCGGATCGATGGTGTTGACGTAGATGGCGGTTGTCGCGATGGCGACGACCGCGAGCGCGACTCCGCCGCCGACGATCAGCATGCGCCCGCGGCCACGACGATCAGGGCTGGCGGCGGGCTTTGGCAAGACGCGAGGGCGATCCACCGAGGCTTGCGCGGTGGGTGGCGGGGACTCGCCGGAAAGAGATGTATCTTCAATCTCTTGCAGGCTACGGTCTGGTTCGGTCCGCCGCACGGGCGCAGGGCGGGCGGGAGCCGCTTCGGATTCCGTATTCGGGAGAGGAGCCGGCGCGGCGATCTCGGGATCGATCGGCGCCCGGCTGACAAATTCCGCTTCGATCCGGGCGATCGTCTCATCCAGCCCCAATCTCTCGCGGGCGATCTCGGTTTCCGAAAGGGGTGGGTCGAGGCCGCGCAACTGCTGCACCAGCACGTTGCGCGCACGGTCGTAGATCGCCCGCCGCATCTCGGGCGTGGGATCTTCGAGCCCGGCGATGGCGCGGGACAGAACGGGGTAAAAATCGGCCATGGCGGTGAATGAAACGTCAGTCTCGGTGCGTCAACCCTCGAACGGGTTCTGAACCAGAATCGTATCGTCTCGTTCCGGGCTGGTGGACAGGATCGCGACGGGCGCGCCGATCAGTTCCTCGATGCGCCGGACATACTTGATCGCCTGCGCCGGAAGCTGTGCCCAGGAGCGCGCGCCGGCGGTCGATCCCTCCCAGCCCTCAATGGTTTCATAGACCGGCTGGATCCGCGCCTGCGCGCTTTGTCCGGCGGGCAGATGATCGCAGGGTTTGCCGTCCAGGAGATAGCCCGTGCAGACCTTGATCTCCTTGAGGCCGTCGAGAATATCGAGCTTTGTCAAGGCGATACCGTTGATGCCCGAGGTCTTCACCGTCTGCCGCACGAGCACGGAATCAAACCAGCCGCAGCGTCGCGCCCGCCCCGTGACCGTACCGAATTCCTTGCCCCGTTCGCCGATGCCCTGGCCGATCTCGTCGAACAGTTCGGTCGGGAACGGGCCTTCGCCGACCCGCGTCGTGTAGGCCTTGGCGATGCCGAGCACATAGCCGACCGCGCCTGGTCCGAGACCCGAGCCGGTCGCGGCCTGGCCGGCGACGATATTCGACGAGGTTACAAAGGGATAGGTGCCGTGGTCGACATCGAGAAGGGCGCCTTGCGCCCCCTCGAACAGGATGCGGCGTCCGGCCCGGCGCTCGCCATCGAGCAGGGCCCAGACGGTGTCCGCATAGGGCAGGACTTTCGGTGCGATGGCCTTGAGTTCATTGAGCAAATGGCCGCCGTCAACTTCCGTGATGCCAAGGCCCCGGCGCAGCGCGTTGTGGTGGGTCAGCAGCCGCTCGATCTTGGCTTCGAGCATGTCCGGATCGGCGAGATCGATGACGCGGATGGCCCGCCGACCGACCTTGTCCTCATAGGCAGGACCGATACCGCGCTTGGTCGTGCCGATTTTCAGCGTCGAGTTCGAGGTCTCGCGGAAGTGATCGAGTTCGCGATGCAGAGGCAGGATCAGCGTCGCATTGTCGGCGACCCGCAGGTTCTCGCGCGAGATCGCGACGCCTTGCGATTCGAGTTTCGCAATCTCTTCAATGAGATGCCAGGGATCGACGACGACGCCGTTGCCGATGACCGAGAGCTTGCCCGGCCGCACGATGCCCGATGGCAGCAGCGACAATTTGTAGACCACGCCATCGATGACGAGGGTATGGCCGGCATTGTGGCCACCCTGGAACCGCACCACGACGTCGGCCTGGCTCGACAGCCAATCGACAAGCTTGCCCTTGCCTTCGTCGCCCCACTGGGCCCCGACCACGACCACATTGGCCATCGTTCCGTTCCTCCTTGCGGGACTGCCCGCATGTCTCGAACGCAAGGCTGCTCACACGAAAACGCCCCGGTGGAAGCCAGGGCGCAAGCTTTGGAATCGGTAAGTTCCTTGCAGGCTCTCTTGCGTCAACCGCGCCGCGAGGTCAAGCGCCGGGCGGGCGCGAGAGGCCGAGGAGGTTGCCGAAATGGGCATTCTCGCAAGGTCGGAAGAAGGTTTCCTCTTACCGGGAAAGCCTCTTCGGCCAACTCAAGGAGAGGCCGAGGAAATGTGGCGGAGTTTTCGCCCCGAACCGGCCTCCGGCCGCCTCATTTCCGGCACGCCCAGGCCCACCAGACGAGCACCGGCTGGAAGGCGAGGCGCGGACCGTGATACCACCAGCTCGACGGCAGGCCGGGAACCATGATGCCGGCGAAGGCGTGATAGAGGTTGGCGGGAAACACGCAGACCGCATAGGCCGCAAGACCGACCGCCGCCCACCAGCGCAGGCGCGGAATGAACAGGCCGATGGCGCCCGCGATCTCGCACAGGCCGGTGAAGACGATCACGGCGAGCGGCGCCGGCACGAAAGGCGGCATGATCGCCAGGAAGGCCTGCGGCGCGACCAGATGCCCGATGCCGGTCCCGCCATAGAACAGCGCCAGCGGCCAGCGCAGGAACGTGGCGGCGAATGAACGATCGGCCAGCGGTTCCTCGTCCAGCCAATCGCGATCTTGCCCGTTGCGGTTTTGCCCGTTCCTGTCCTGCCAGTTCATGATCCTTGATGCGCTGTATCGCGGTTTTCCTGATGTCGACTCTCGCCAACCTATCACTGGCGGCGGATCGAGGCGAGGCATTCCGCCCTTGCGGATCACGGCTGCCGCGATCTGCGGCCTTTACCGCCGCTTAACCGACGTTTCCGTTTACCACCCTGCCACACCCCGGATTCACCGCGCCGCGCTTCAGTGCCGCCATTGCGGCGCGGTGGGGATGCGGCATGCGGCACAAATCGAGGAGGGCGGGTTCGCGCCCGCGGACCAGGAAGGCATGGCTCCTCGCGGGCCTGCTGCCATTCGTCTTGGTCGCCGGAGCGGCTGCCCCGGCCTTCGCCCGTGAGGTCGTGGCGTTTGGCGATGCGCGCTTCCAGCCCGGCACCATCGTGGTGCGCACGGCCGAGCGCCGGCTTTATCTGGTGATGGGCGAGGGCGCGGCGATCCGCTATCCCGTCGCCGTCGGCAAGCTGGGCAAGCAGTGGCAGGGCTGGAAAGTCGTCGACGAGATGCAGGTGCGGCCCGCCTGGTCGCCGCCAGCCAGCGTCGCCCGCGACCGGCCGGATCTGCCCCGCGTCATTCCGGGCGGCGCGCCGAACAACCCCATGGGCGAGCGCGTCATCGGCCTCGGCCCCACGGGACAATATGCGATCCATGGCACCAACGTGCCGGGCTCCATCGGCCGGGCCGCGTCCTATGGCTGCATCCGGATGCACAACGCCGATGTCGTCGATCTTTACGGGCGCGTCCGCCTCGGCACGCCCGTGGTGGTGATGCCATAGGGCGTCAGTTCACGGCGGAAAAGCCCTTGACGCCGCCGGCATTGGCCGGGATCAGACGTGCGCCGTCGACACCCTGCCCCAGAACCGGCAGCGGCCGGGCATTGGGATTGACGGCCTCTTGAGGCAGCGGCAGCGGTGAGGCCTGGGCGGCACGCCGCCGCTCGGCCGCGACCGGGTCCTCGGCCGGTTGGGCGCGGGCGCCTGCCGTGGTGCCGAAGATCATGACGCCGCCTGTCCTTGTCGCGGTGACCGGTTTGGCCGTGGCGGGCTGGGCTGTGACCGGTTTGGCCACCGTCGCGGGCCGGGGCGAGGAGGAGTAGCGGAAGCGCTTGGCCTCGGCGAAGCTCGTGGATGCAAGCAAAAGCGCGGCGGAAACGATCAGCATCGGCGGCATCGGCGGTCTCCCATGTCGTGATCCGGCAAGATCAGCAGGAGTTGATTGCGATTGGGTTGCGAAAGGACGTTAACGCCCGGTCAAATCATTCGACCAATATCGTCGGCCGTCGTCTGGCAGGCCGCGCCTTCGCCGCGTCTTCCCTCGCCACGCTCCTTCTCCACGCCCCTCCCGCACGCAAGCCCGCTCTCGCCAGCCACGCGCCGTCATGCTAAGCGCGCGCCATGCAGATCATCTCGTCTTCTTCGTTGCCGCCCGCGTCGTCGCCTGTCGCCATGGATGAGGCCGCAACCGATTTCTTCGCAGCCGGCCGTCTCGGCGCGGCTTTCTCGACCGCCCGGGATCAGGGCCGCGCGGCGCTCGTGACCTATGTCATGGCTGGCGACCCCGACCGCGAGACGGCGCGGGCCATTCTCGAAGCCCTGCCGGAAGCCGGGGCCGATATCATCGAGTTCGGCATGTCCTTCACCGACCCGATGGCCGACGGTCCCTCGATCCAGGCGGCGGGCTTGAGGGCACTGAAGGGCGGCCAGACCCTGGTGAAGACGCTGGACGACGTGCGCTGGCTGCGCGAGCGCAATGCGGTGACGCCCATCGTGCTCATGGGCTACTTCAACCCGGTCTATGTCTATGGCGTCGCGCGCTTCATCGCGGATGCGAAAGCGGCCGGGGTCGACGGGCTGATCATCGTCGACCTGCCGCCCGAGATGGACGACGAACTCTGCCGCCCGGCGCTGGATGCGGGCCTCGCCTTCATCCGGCTCGCGACCCCGACGACCGACGACCGGCGCCTGCCCGCCGTGCTGAAGAACAGCTCGGGCTTCGTCTATTACGTGTCCATGACCGGCATCACCGGCATGGCCATCGCCAACTACGCCGCCGTCGGCGACAGCGTCGCCCGCATCAAGCGCCATACGGACTTGCCCGTCGCCGTCGGCTTCGGCGTCAAGACGGCTGAGGACGCGGCGGCGATCGCGAAGGGCGCGGATGGCGTCGTCGTCGGCACGGCGCTGATCGACCGGCTGCGGGCTTCGCTGGGCGAGGGCGACGCCGCCACGCAAAAGTCGGTTTTGGCCGTCACCGGACTGGTGCGCGAGTTGGCTGCCGGCATCCGCTCTGTCGCCGGCAAGCCTGCGCCGGTCGCGGGAGAAGAACGATGAACTGGATTTCCGATGTGGTGCGCCCGCGCATCAAGACGCTGTTCAAGCGCGAGAGCCCGGAGAACCTCTGGATCAAGTGTCCTGAGTCCGGGCAGATGGTCTTCCACAAGGATGTCGAGGCGAACCAGTTCGTCATTCCCGGCTCCAACCACCATATGCGGGTCAACGCCGCCGACCGGCTGCGCCTGACCTTCGACGAGGGCAAGTGGCTGGACGTGCCGCTGCCCGAGGTGCCGCTCGATCCGTTGAAATTCCGCGACGAGAAGCGCTACACCGACCGGCTGCGCGACGCGCGCGCCAAGACCGGCCTTCAGGATGCGTTCAAGATCGGCTACGGCCGGGTGGACGGACTGCCGCTGACGGTGGCGGTGCAGGATTTCAGCTTCATCGGCGGGTCGCTCGGCATGGCGGCCGGCGATGCCTTCATCAAGGGTGCCGAGACCGCCATCGAGAAGAAGACCGGCTACGTGGTGTTCACCGCGTCCGGCGGCGCGCGCATGCAGGAGGGCATCCTGTCGCTAATGCAACTGCCGCGCACGACCGTCGCCATCCGCCGGCTGCGGGCGGCGAACCTGCCCTATATCGTGGTGCTGACCAACCCGACGACGGGCGGCGTCACCGCCTCCTACGCCATGCTGGGCGACGTGCAGATCGCGGAGCCCGGCGCGCTGATCGGCTTTGCCGGGGCCCGCGTGATCGAACAGACTGTGCGCGAGAAGCTGCCCGACGGCTTCCAGCGCGCCGAATACCTCAAGGATCACGGCATGGTCGACATGGTGGTCCACCGCCACGAGATTCCCATGACGGTCGCGCGGCTCTGCCGGTTCTTCACCCATGCGCCGGCGAGCCAGGCCGTCGCCACGCCGACACCGGGCGACAGGAACCCGACGATGCCCGCGAAGCCCGAGACGCCGGTCTCGCCCGACATGCCGGCCAGCGCGGCCTGAGCGACAAGCCGGACGAGACTTAAAATCCAGCCCATGAATTCCTCCGACGCCCTGATCGCGCGCTTTCTCGGGCTGCATCCGAAAGCCATCGACCTGTCGCTCGGCCGCATCGCGCGCCTGCTCGACCGGCTGGGCGATCCGCAGGAGAAGCTGCCGCCGGTGATCCATGTCGCCGGCACCAACGGCAAGGGCTCGACCATCGCCTTCATGCGGGCGATCCTCGAAGCGGCAGGACTCCGCGTCCATGTCCACACGTCGCCCCATCTCGTGCGCTTCCATGAGCGCATCCGGCTGGGCGCCGTGGGCGGCGGGCATTTCGTGGACGAGGGCGCCTTCGTCGAGGCGCTGGAGGCCTGCGAGCGCATCAACGCGCAGGCGCCCATCACCGTCTTCGAGATCACCACCGCCGCCGCCTTCAAGCTGTTTGCCGAGCATCCGGCGGATGTGGTGCTGCTGGAGGTCGGGCTCGGCGGACGGTTCGACGCGACCAACGTCATCGCCCATCCGGCCTGCGCCGTGGTGACGCCGGTCTCGATGGACCATGCCGAGTATCTCGGCGACACGGTGGTGAAGATCGCGGGCGAGAAGGCCGGCATCTTCAAGCGCGGCGCCCCCGCCGTCATCGCGCCGCAGGCTGAAGAGACCACCGCCGTCCTGGCGGAAGCCGCCGAGCGCGCGGGGGCCTCGCGCCTGTCGATCGGCAATCAGGATTTCGGCGTCCACGAGGAAGCGGGCCGGCTCGTCTACCAGGACGGCGACGGCCTGCTCGATTTGCCGCTGCCGAGGCTCCAGGGCCGCCACCAGCATATCAATGCCGGCACGGCCATCGCCGCCCTGCGCGCGGCGGGCTATGGCGGATTGCCGGCGAGTGCCTTCGAGGCCGGATTGCTCCAAGCCGACTGGCCGGCGCGGCTGCAACGGCTGAAGACCGGCCGGCTCGCGGCCAATGTGCCGCCGGGCGCGGAACTCTGGCTCGATGGCGGCCACAATGCCGATGGCGGCCGGGTGCTCGCCGCCGCCATGGCCGATATCGAGGACAAGAGCCCGGCGCCCCTCGTGATGATCGCCGGCATTCTCGGCACCAAGGATGCGCGCGCCATGCTCAGCCCCTTCAAGGGCCTCGCGCAGGAGCTGATCGCGGTGCCGATCGCCGGCCAGCTCGCGGCAAGGCCGGCGGCGGAAGTCGCCGAACTGGCACGACAGGCCGGCTTGAGCGCGACCGCGTCGGGCTCCGTCGAGCAGGCCTTGCAGGATATCGCCGCGCGTTCCTGGGCGACCCCGCCGCGCATCCTGATCTGCGGCTCGCTCTATCTCGCCGGCGAGGTTCTGGCCGCCAACGGCACGCCGCCGACCTGAGTCGAACGCCGGCCTCCTGAACGCCGGCCTCTTGAACGTCGCCCTCTTGAACGTCGCCCTCTTGGAAAAAGCCCGTCATTGCGAGCAAAGCGAAGCAATCCAGTCGTGGGGCGCGCACCTTCTGGATTGCTTCGCTCCGCTCGCAAGGACGATTACAGGGCCCTCAAAACCCCGCCGCGCGGCGCAGCAAATCGAGCGCGACCACCGTCAGCACGATCTTCAGCGCGATGGCGAAGGCGCGCTCCGACATCGATTCCAGCAGCCGCGTGCCCAGCAAGGTTCCGGCGAACCCGGCGGCGACCATGGCCGCGACCAATGGCAGCCAGTCCCCGAAGGCGAAGCCGAGCGCTCCGAAAGCCACGACCTTCAGCCCGTGCTGCAACGCCATGCAGACTGCATGCGTCGCGATCAGTTGCCTTTTCTCCAACCCCAGCGGCAGCAGGATCGCCTGGATGAACGGACCCGTCGCGCCGATGAACATCGTCAGGAAGGTCGAGATCGCGCCGCCGAGCAGCATGCCGGCGGAGGCCATGCCGGGGATTTTCGGCTTCGGCAGCCAGGCCATCACCAGGATGAAGACGCCAAGCACGCCGAGTAGCGCCCGCTCGGGGAGCGCCGCGAAGACGGCGACGCCGAGGCCCACGCCAATGAGGCTGCCGATGGAAAAGCGCAGCACGAGCGGCCAGACGGCATGGGCCCGCTGCACCACCGCCCGGCCGAAATTCGAGCCGAGCTGCACCGCCCCATGCACCGCGATCACCACGGAAGGCGGAATCGCCGCCCCGAGCGCGCCAAGCAAGGCGACGCCCCCGCCGATGCCGAAAGCGGCCGTGAACGCCGAGGTGAAGAAACTGATGACGATCAGCAGGAGGGCGATGGCGGGAGAGACGCCCGCCGGGAGGAGAAGCTCTGACATGGATCGTCCGGAACGGCGGAAGGAAGGACAGTCGAAGCGCGGCCTGACGGACAATCCGCGCAGGAACGAAGCCCTCCTAGCAAGCCTGCCGCGTTCCGCCAACCGACCACCCGTCATTGCGAGCGGAGCGAAGCAATCCAGGAGGTGTGCGTCGGAGAGATGGATTGCTTCGCTCCGCTCGCAATGACGTTAAGGAGCCAGTTTCGCGACCCCGCACTGGCACCTGCGCGGCAAAGCAGGCCGGAAAGCATATGGGCGGTTTGCGCTTTACATCGTGGGTGTTCCGGGATTCTCTTAACGTCGACAGGCTCGCCACCTGGGTGTGTCCTGGTCGTGTGGAGTTTGCCTCATGCGTCGAACAGCGCTTGGCCTTGCCGCCCTGCTCGGGGTTTTCGCCAGTGTGCTGGGTCTTGCCGGCGCGGCGCAGGCCGGGCTCGACATCAGCGTCAACCTCGCGACGCAGACCATGCAGGTCTCGACCGACGACGGCGATCACTATCAGTGGAGGGTCTCGTCCGGCGCGAAGGGATATCGCACGCCACAGGGCGTCTATCGGCCTTATCGGCTTGAGAGAAAATGGTATTCGCGCAAATACGGTGGCGACATGCCCTATGCGGTGTTCTTCCACGGCGGCTATGCGATCCACGGCACGGGCGCGATCGGCAGGCTCGGCTCGCCGGCCTCCCATGGCTGCATCCGCCTGCATCCGGCCAATGCCGCCAGGCTCTTCGCCCTCGTGCAGAAGCATGGCCGGGCCGGCACGCGGATCGCGCTCAACGGCGTCGCGCCCGATTCCGGCAGCCAGTTCGCGAAGGCCAACACCGTGAAGCGCACGCAGGTCGCGAAGGTGCAGGCTGCCAAAACGCAGGTTGCAAAGACGCAGATTTCCAAGCCGCAAGTTGCCAAGGTGCAAGTCGCCAAAGTGAAGGTCGCCAAAGTGAAGGCGAAGGCTGTCCCGACGTTCGACAACGCGCCGATTTGGAACGGCGCCCCCACCTGGGACAACGCCCGGGGCATCCTCTACCTGCGGCCGGGCCTGCCGCCGGCGGCTTACGGCTATGGACCGAGCCCGCGTCTGCGGCCCCTGAACTGACGATGACGCAAAGACTGGTGTCAAACTTGCCGCCGAAAGCCGAGATATGACGCCGTTCCAGCTTTCGATCCTGATCGCGCTCGCGGGCCTCGCCTGCTTTCTCTGGCCGGTTGTCCAGCGGCTGCGCGGCAAGGGCGAGACCGAAAGCCCTGAGAGCCGCGCCAATCTGCGCTCGCCCCTGTGGTGGGCCGGCTTCGTGCTGACCGCGCTGGCGATCTGGATCCAGCGCGGCGCCTGACGACACGAATGCGCGCCGGCTTTGCGCCACCGCCAGCCAATACAATTGCGACGAATACATGACCGCACGCGCGGTTAAGGCTTGCCGTGCCAAACAAACAATGGCTAGAAAGCCCGCGACGTTGGCAGGCTTCGGCCGGTATCTGCGCCGGATTTCCGCGCGCCGGCCGCTCCCCTCCGCCAGCCGCCGTCGCACAAGCAACCGGAGCCGTCGAGCGGCCCCGACATAAGGGATCGAAACGATCATGCGCGTTTATTATGACCGCGATGCGGACATCAATCTGATCAAGGGCAAAAAGGTCTGCATCGTCGGTTACGGCAGCCAGGGCCACGCCCACGCGCTCAACCTGCGCGATTCCGGCGTGACAGACATCGCCATCGCGCTGAAAAGCGGTTCGCCGACGCGGAAGAAGGCCGAGGAAGCCGGCTTCAAGGTCATGACCCCGGCGGAAGCCGCGAAATGGGCCGACCTGATGATGATGCTGACCCCGGACGAACTCCAGGGCGACATCTACCGCGACGAACTCGCGCCCAACATGAAGCAAGGCGCGGCGCTGCTGTTCGCCCACGGCCTCAACGTGCATTTCAACCTGATCGAGCCACGCAAGGACCTCGACGTGCTGATGGTCGCGCCCAAGGGCCCCGGCCACACCGTGCGCTCGGAATATCTGCGCGGCGGCGGCGTGCCGACCCTGATCGCCATCCACCAGGACGCCAGCGGCAATGCCCATGATCTCGGCCTGTCCTACGCGTCGGCCAATGGCGGCGGCCGCGCCGGCATCATCGAGACGACCTTCAAGGAAGAATGCGAGACCGACCTGTTCGGCGAGCAGGTCGTGCTCTGCGGCGGTCTCGTCGAACTGATCAAGGCCGGCTACGAGACCCTGACGGAAGCCGGATACGCGCCGGAAATGGCCTATTTCGAATGCCTACACGAGGTGAAGCTGATCGTCGACCTGATCTATGAGGGCGGCATCGCCAACATGAACTACTCGATCTCGAACACCGCCGAATTCGGCGAATACGTCACCGGCCCGCGCATCATCACCGCGGAGACGAAGGCCGAGATGAAGCGCGTGCTCACCGACATCCAGTCCGGCAAGTTCACCCGCGACTGGATGTTGGAGAACAAGGTCAACCAGACCTCGTTCAAGGCCACCCGCGCCCGCATGGCCGCCCACCCGATCGAGGAAGTGGGCGCGAAGCTGCGCGACATGATGCCGTGGATCAAGGCCAAGGCCCTGGTCGACAAGGCCAAGAACTGAGCTGGCTTAGGACTATCTGGCCAAGGACTGACTAGCGAAAAACTGAAGCTTAGGCGTTCTGAAAAGGCGCTTTCGGCCGTCATTGCGAGCTTCAGCGAAGCAATCCAGCCTTGGTGCGCGCACCCTCTGGATTGCCGCGTCGCTGCGCTCCTCGCAAGGACGACCTCTCTTTGAGGTGAAGCCAACAAAAACCCCGGCGGAGCGATCCGCCGGGGTTTTCTACGTCGGCCAGACGGCGCGCAGCTTGTTGAGGTTTTCGCCCGCGATGCCGGCACCATAGATCAGGCCGAAGCCCCAGGCGAAGGAGGCGAGCCAGTTGGCAAGGTTGAACTGCCAGGCGGGCATCCGCACGATTCCGGCGACCAGCGCCACGACCGCCCGCGCCGGCCCGAAGAAATGGCCGAGGAAGATGCCGGGCATCCCCCATTTCTCGAAGAAGGCATGGCCGCGTTCCAGCATGCCGGGATTGGTGCGGAACGGCCAGTATTCGCTGGCGCGCGGGCCGACCTTGAGGCCGAACCAGTAGGACAGCCAGAAGCCGAGCCCGGCGCCGCAGGAGGCCGAAAGCGCCAGCGGCAGCAGGTTGAGGTTGGACGCGCCAGCGACCGCCCCGAATGCGGTGAACAGGAAGGTCGCCGGCACCAGCCAGGAGAAGATGGCGATACATTCGGCGAAGGCGACGAGGAAGACGATGATCGGCGCCCAGCGCTGGTTCGCCTGCATGAAGGCGACGATCGACTGGGAAATCGCATCAAGGTCCATTGTGTCTCATCGGCTGCCGGCTGCGGTCGCTTGCTATGGGCAGGGCGGGCGCGGAAGGCAAGCGGGGACATGCGGGGTTGAGCGCCGCCTGTCATTCCGGGGCATCGCGTTGCGATGAGCCCGGAACCCATAAACACAGTCCTTACAGACCTACCAACCGTCATTGCGAGCGGAGCGAAGCAATCCAGTCTTTCGGCGCGCACCCTCTGGATTGCTTCGCTCCGCTCGCAATGACGGTGGAAATTCGTGTCCTCCTGCGCTTGCGGTGCTTATGGGTTCCGGGCTCCGCTGGCGCGGCCCCGGAATGACAAAGTGGAGTATTCCACCGTGGTTCGAGTTTGGATCAGCTTCAGCCGCCTGCCTTGCGTCTCCCCGTTCGTCGATTACAGTGCCGCGCAAGGATCGGCTCGACTGGCCGGACACGCGCCAGCAGAGCGCGGGGAAACCACGAGGATGGCGATGATCGCGGCGACTTCGGTCTCGGCACAGGCCCAGGGCGCCACAGTATCCGCCGTTGAGGCCCCGCCGGCGGTGGCGCTTTCGGGCCTCGACATCACCTTTCACTTAAGCGGCGGCGGGCGTTATCAGGCGGTGCGCGGCATCGATGTCGCCGTCAGGCCCGGCGAATTCGTCTCCATCGTCGGGCCTACGGGTTGCGGGAAATCGACCTTGCTCAATGCGGCGGCGGGCCTGTTGCAGCCCTCGGGAGGCACTGTCGGCATTTTCGGCGCGCCGCTCGTCGGGCTGAACGCAAGGGCGGGCTATCTCTTCCAGGCCGATGCGCTGATGCCGTGGAAGACCGCGCTCGCCAATGTCGCCGTGGCGCTGGAGCCGGCCGGCGTATCGCCCCGGGAAGCCGAGTCGCGGGCGCGCGACTGGCTGGCGCGGGTGGGCCTGCGCGCCTTCGTCGACCGCTATCCGCATATGCTCTCGGGCGGGCAGCGCAAGCGCGTGGCCCTGGCGCAGGTGCTGATCCGCGATCCCGAAATCCTGCTGATGGACGAGCCCTTCGGCCCGCTCGACGCGCAGACCCGGCAGATCATGGGCAATCTGCTGCTCGATCTCTGGTCGCGGGACAGGCGCGCGGTGATGTTCGTCACCCACGATCTGGAGGAGGCGATCGCGCTCTCAGACCGGGTGGTGGTGATGTCGGCGGGGCCCGCCGCGACCATCGTCGGCGATTACCGCGTCGACCTGCCGCGCCCGCGCGACATCGCCGAGATCCGGCTGGAAAAGGCCTTCCACGAGGTCCACCGCGACATCTGGGCCTCGCTCCGGGTGGAGGTGCAGAAGGCCTACGCGATGGGCGATGGCCGAGATATGGAAAGCACCGCACCGGATCGCCGTACATGAAAAGCCTGTCATGAAAAGCCTGAAGCTGTTCGCGCTCCAGTTGCTCGTCGCCGTCATCGGCCTCGCCATCTGGCATGTGCTCACCGTCTATCCGCTGATCGGCGATCCGAAGAAGATCCAGTTCTTCTTCTCGACCCCCATCGAGGTGCTGGCCCGCACCTGGAAGCAGTTCGCCTCGGGCGAGATCTGGTATCACCTCGGCATCACGCTCACCGAGACGATCCTCGCCTTCACCTTCGGGGCGGCGGGCGGCATCGCCTTCGGGTTCGCCTTCGCGCGCAATGCCCTGCTCGCGGCCGTGTTCGATCCCTACATCAAGGCCGCGAACGCCCTGCCGCGCGTGGTGCTGGCGCCAATCTTCGCGCTGTGGTTCGGCTTAGGCATCTGGTCGAAGGTGGCGCTCGGTTTCACGCTGGTGTTCTTCATCGTCTTCTTCAACGTCTATCAGGGCGTGAAGGAAGTCTCGCAGACCGTGCTCGCCAATGCCCGGATGCTGGGCATGAACGAGCGCCAGCTCTTTCGCCACGTCTACTGGCCCTCGGCGCTGACCTGGATGTTTTCCTCCCTCCACACTTCCGTCGGCTTCGCGCTGGTGGGCGCGGTGGTGGGCGAATATCTCGGCTCCTCCGCCGGGCTCGGCTACAAGATCCACGAGGCCGAAAGCGTGTTCGATGTCACCGGCGTGTTTTCCGGCATGCTGATCCTGATGATCTTCGTCATCATCATCGATGCAGCCGTGACGATGGTCGAAAACCGCCTGCTGGTCTGGCGGCCGGGGCAATCGAGCACGACGACGTGATCGCCAGGCCCGCTGGCAAAGGCCGGTCTCGCGCTTATATTTCCGGCTGAAGCCGCAACCTTCGAAGACCAGAGGGACCGACCATGTCCGAGCAAGCCACAGCCAAGAAAATCTACGCCAAGACGCCCGAAGCCATTGCGGCGCTGGACCGCGAGCAATATCGCGTGACGCAGGAAAGCGGCACCGAGCGGCCGGGCACGGGCAAGCTCCTCTACAACAAGGAACCGGGCCTCTATGTCGACATCGTCTCCGGCGAGCCGCTGTTTGCCTCCTCCGCCAAGTTCGAGAGCGGCTGCGGCTGGCCGAGCTTCACCAAACCGGTGGACAACCGGCACGTGACCGAACTGCGCGACACCAGCCACGGCATGGTTCGCACGGAAGTGCGCTCCACCCACTGCGACAGCCATCTCGGCCACGTCTTCGAGGACGGCCCCGCCGATCAGGGTGGCCTGCGCTACTGCATCAACTCCGCCTCGCTCCGCTTCGTGCCCAAGGCCGAAATGGCGGCGCAGGGCTACGGCGATTATCTCGATCAGGTGGAGTGAGGCTTACGCCTCGATGGCGCGCTGAGAGAAGGCAAGACGCTGGGAAAAGGCAAGACGTGGGTGCTCGGGACAAGCCCGAGCATGACGCAAGTTTGTCGCTCACGGCACAACCTCACTGGCCATGCCATCGCGGATTTGGCACGCGCCGACGCGCACCCCTACGTCATGCTCGGGCTTGACCCGAGCACCCACGTCTTCCTTGCCAGCGTCTCGCCGCTGCGCGTCTTGAGCATCCGTGTCGCGACGATCATGAACCTTCCGCCTCCACCGGGAACGGCGAGGGCTCCCAGACTTTTTCGAGCTTGAGCTTTTTGACCGCCTGTTCTTCCCAGGCGTGAAGCATTGATGCGATCCCCGTCCGGTCCCGCGCCGCGATGAGAGGACAAAGTTTCTCGGTCGTGACCGCGAATTCCTCGGCCAGGTCCTTCTGCCGTGACCAGGCATTCGGAACGTTGAGAAGCGCGGCGCTGCATCGGTCGGCCGCCGCGAAGTCGCCACGCGCCGCCTCGACAAGGACCTGCTTCATGTGCAACCCGTTAAGCGACCCGAAGAGAAAGACATCGTCCTGCATCGCAAACCGATAGAAGTCCTCGAGCGTCTCCAGCGTGCGCAGCAAGGGCAGCGCGACTTCTTCAACTTTGGCAGAAAAGAACGGCGGCGCATCCGGGTCCGAAAGGTTCCATCGCCCTGGAAGTTTCGGATAGATGTCCCCGGCAAATCGGAACTGGATAAAGGCCTCGGGCTGAAACAGGATCATCGCGAACCATTTGGGCCGGACGACGCCGCGCGATGACGACCCGTCCAGATAAATTCCGCGCAAGACGTGTCGAACCGGCCTGATCGCGATGAGCCGCTTGATCCGCACGAGATCGGGATTGGCCGTTAGAAGCGGGGCGGCGAAACGTTTGAGGTCGGCGGCGGTCGTCATCGACGCGTTAGCGGCGGTAATGAGGACGCTGAACGCTAACCCTTCGTGCCCAGCTAATATCTGACTGCTCTTTTGGTTTCACAGGCGCGGAACGTTGTGGCGGCATTGTGTATTCGACAGCATCCTTTCCTTGGGCCACCTTCCGTAAATTTCTCATAAAAACTTCAACATCCCCGAAATAATTTGGGTAGGCTTCCTTTAGATTAGCAATTTTGTTCACTTCAACAACAACAACTTCAGTGTCCGAAGTTTTCTGATAGTTTTGTAATTCATCTAACATAGTATATTTATATGAATCTTGCGGATTATTGACTGCATCAATACTAACAATTCTTTTTGATCTATCATATCTAATAATATAATATCTTGCATTGTAGTCATGAACATAATTACTAGTGTATTCCACAGAGTTTTTTATATTATCCAATATACGAGTAGCGTTTAATTTTGAATCAAGATCAGATATTTCCAACCTGCGCTCACGTTCTGGTGGCGCATTCGGGACTAAAGAACATTCTTCGGTTGCGGCAAATTCAGACGACATGAGTTCAAAAAGCCTAAGCCAGTCAGGATCGCCTTGCCCCGCTTTCATATCCTCGTTACGGAATAGTCCAACTGCCTCCACTGCGGTTGCCCAAGCATGCTGTAATCGAGTCCGAACTTGAAGTTCTATTCGTCTACCGTTGTGATGTGCGGCATCATCCGTCTGAGATTTAAATTCTAATTTTATATGGTGAGTTCTATAGCCATCCGACTTGGGGTTTTCGATGTATGGATCGATTCCACGAATAGTATGTGGATTGTGATCAAAAAATCGCCTATTAAACGTATGAACGTCACTGATTGACGGTAAAATAATTCTACATCCGGCTATATCTTGTATCTGATTGAGATTTAAGCTCGGGTATCTAATGAGTTTCTTACGAATAGAAGTCATACGCTTTAAGCGTGCAGCGGTTAGACCATCTAACTTGTCTCTTTTATTCATAAATCCAATTATTTCATGCCTTAATTTTCTCATTGGCCAATGATGCGCAGCTCGCCAATTATTTGCGATTGTAAACGCTTCTCGAATTTCAGTTTCGTTTTCCGGTGTCCAAAGGAGCATGGTGCGGAGTGAACTGCCCGCGCGTTGTACCGTCTTTCCAGTGTATCCCAGTCTGGGATAGTCAGCCACGTTCCCAATCTCCGAATCGAGGGGATTACTATCATTCATAGCACCCTCTAAAGCGGTTGGTACGGCTCTTCCTTCTGGTTGAAAATATTCCTATATTTGATAGTTTGTCAAGATTGGAAAATTCCCCCCTCACCCCTCGATCACATGCGGCACAAATCTCGCCGTGTCCCTTGTGATCGGGCCTGAATCCTCGCGGATGCCGAGGCCGGCGGGTTCGCTGGCGATGAGCCAGGAGCCGATGACCGCGAAGCCGCCTTCGCCCTCAGCAAGCCTCGCGATCTGCTGGCGGATGGTGGGCTCGGCGGTGTAGGGGCCTTCCGTGCGGACGGGCTCCGCGCCGCGCCGGTGCAGCGTGACATTGGCACCCTCGCGGGAGAACAGCGGCTTTTCGACGAAATTCTCGCCGAGGCTCGCGGCGCGCGGGCTGTCGGTAAAGTAAGCCGGCAGCAGGTTGGGGTGGCCGGGATGGGCCTCCCAGAGCAGCGGCAGCAGCCCCTTGTTGGAGAGGATCGCCTTCCACGGCGGCTCGATGAACCGTGTCGACGCCTTCGGCAGCGCGTCGGCAAAGGCCTCGCGGAACATCCACTCCCAGGGGTAGAGCTTGAACAGGTTGTCGATCCGCCGGTTGTCGAGGTCGACGAAGGTTCCGTCGCTGTTAAGACCGATGGCGTCGATGGCGAGCCGCGTCGTCGCGAGCCCGGCCTGTTTCGCGCAATCCTCCAGGTAATCGACGGTGCCGACATCCTCCGGACTGTCGGCGGCTTGGCTGAGGTGCAGGGCATACGGCGCGCCGCCGCGCAGCTCGCGGAAGGCCGTCACCAGCTTCTCGTGCAGCGAATTGAACTGGTCGCAGCCCTGGGGAAGCAGCCCCGCCTTCATCCCGTCCTCCAGCCAGACCCATTGCGCGATCGATGCCTCCAGCAGCGAGGTCGGCGTGTCGGCATTGTATTCGAGCAGCTTGGCCGGGCCGCTGCCGTCATAGGCGAGATCGAGCCGGCCGTAGAGATTGCGGTCGCCGCGCTGCCAGCTTTCGACGATCAGGCCCCATTGCGCGGGCGGGATATGAAGCCGGCGAAGGATATTCTCGTCGACCATGGCGCGCCCGACGAAATCGAGACAGATGGCCTCGATCTCGGCGGTGGGGGCCTCGATATCTTCCTCGATCTCGCGCAGCGAGAACACCCAGGCCGCGCTCTCGTCCCAGTAGGGCTGGCCGTCGGGCGTGTGCCAGTGGAACCCGGTTTCCTCCAGCCGCGCCTGCCAGTTCGGCCGAGGGGCGAGTCTGACGCGGCGCATGCGCCTCAGCCGCCGCTGCTATAGCCGGGGGAGGTCGAGCCAAAGCCGCCGCGCGAGACCGTGCTGCGGGAAGAGGGCGCGCTCGTCGTGGTGCGCGCGATGCTCGAGGGGCCGCCGCGCGGATTGGTCACCACGGGAATGCCGGCGCCGGTGGTGTAGCTGCGGGTCGCAGGCGACACGCCGCGCGCGGCGCCCCCTGCCGATGCGCCTCCCGCCTCTTGTGGCCTGCCGGGAAAAAGCGGCTGGGCGATGGGGCGGCCGGCAACTCCACCCAGTTGCCGCCCTAGCATGTAGCCGATCATCGCCGGTACGAAGAACGAGCCGCCGCCGGGGGCCGTGGCCTGGCGGCAGGAGCCTTCCCCGAAATTCGTCTCGCAGGCGCCAAGCTGGTCGAATTTGGGCGCGGCGGCGGTCTGCTGTGCCTCGGCCAGGGTCCACTGCTCGTCGCAATCGGTTGCCGGAACGATGCCGCCGGCCTTGCACTCCGCCGCCGAAGCATAGACCAGCGGACTGGTGGAATCGGTGGCGGTATCGGGCGGCGTCTCGCTCGCCGGCCAAAGCGCCGCCACCAGAATGATCCCCGCGGCCCCCAGCACGATCTGTTGCGAACGCTTCATGTCAGCCTCCGGGCGGCAGCGTCATCGAGGCGGCGTTGAGCATGCCGCCGACAATGGCGCCAAAGGCCAGAAACGTTGCCACGGCCAGATTGTTCGCCTCGATCTTCTGCGACAAGCCGGGAATCAGGGTTCGCATCGCAAAATAGATCAGGATCTGCACCGCCAGCGCCACCAGCGCCCACATCACGCAATCGGCGACGCTGCTCGCCTGCGCGATGGCCTTGTCCAGCGGAATCGAGAAGCCGGCGAGATTGCCGCCCAGCGCCAGCGCCGCCGCGACGTTGCCGTTCCGGATCAGCGCGATCTCGTCATGGGCGGTGACCCGCAGGTAGACCGCCGCGAACACGATCGTCAGGGCGAAGCCGACGACGAAATACAGGATGAAGGGCACCAGCCCGGCCGTCGAAATGCCTGCCATCGTCGTCGCCCTTGGTGACAGGGCCAGTTTGTCGCGTAGCGGCGGGAAGCGCAAGACGGCGGGCGCAAGACGGCGGGCGCAGCCGGAGAGCGCACGGCATCAAAGCCGCGAGCGCAGGGCTACCGCCGTCGCGCCAGCCGCTTCAACACATGCACCCGCGCGAGCACGAGGATCGTCGCCGCGAGGACAAGGCCGCAGAGGATGATTTTCGACGTCTGGTTCATGGCGCCCTCGATCAGCATGGCGTGGACCACGCTGGCGATGACGAAGACCAGCGCCAGGCCGTTATGGACCGCGCGCCAGATGCCATAGCGCAGGCCGGATTTCGACCGGAGCGCGACCAGGACGGCGGTCAGGAGCACGGCCACCAGGCCGATCACGCCATAGACGGAGAAGGGCGTCGGCGCGACCAGCAGCAGCGCGTCGGCGACGTCCTCCGGGCTGGAGATGTAGAGCCCGATCACATGCCACGCCACCGCAGCCACCACGACGGCGCCGGCCCAGCGATGCCAGCGCCGCGTTTTCGGAATGGAAGATCCCATCACGTCGCCCGCCGCCAGCAGCGGCTGCGCCAGCATCAGCGCCAGCGCGACGACGCCGGCGATGGCCCCGGACACCCAGTAGGCGTCACGGCTGGCCTGAAGCGGGCTGGTGGCCGCGAGCCACAGCGGAATAAGCGTCGCCGCCGCCAGCATCGTCCAGGCCAGGATCGGCCACATCCAGGTCGAGCGGGCGAAAGTCGAGCGGGCGAAAGCCGGCCGGGCCGGCGCGCTTGTCGTCCGGCCGGCCGGGTTCTCGTTCACGCGCTGCGTCCTCAGGCGAGGACGAAATGGGCCTGCACGCTGGTATCGGTCCGGCTTGGCATCACCGGCCGGAGGAAGACCGTCTCGAAGGCGCGGTCGTCATAGGCAAGATGGGCATGGGGCTGGCCGAAGCTCGGCAGGATCTGCGACATCTCGAGGCGGAACACGCCCTTGGCGTCGGTCATGACGCTGCCGCGGTTCGAGGGCTCGCGCTCGCCGCCACGCTCGGTCGCCGCCCAGATCTGGATGCGGACATTGGGGATGGGCGCGCCCGTTCCGGCGCGGCGCACCGTGCCCGAGACGATGAAGCCCCGGCCGAGATTCTCGACCAGCGGGGCGTTGGGCACGTAGTTGTTGGCGCCGCCGGGCATGGTGGGCGTGGGCGCAAGACCCGTCGCCGCCACGGCGGGCGGCAGGATCAGGCCTGACGGCAGGGTGGCGGCGAGACCGCAGGCGCCGGCGCCGACAAGAAGGGAACGGCGGCTCGGGGAAGTCCGGTTCAAAATCTCGAATGTCATCTCGGTCGGTCCTCGATGGGAAAAAACGGGGTCATGAGGCGGAAACGGCAGGCGGGAACGAAGGGTAGGCTCGTTAGCTTGAGGCCGGATTATCTGTCCTCGCGCAAACTGGCGAGGGCTGGTGGGCATACGCATGAGACGTCGGTTCCGTTCCCAAGCCAGAAAACCTCGACCAGAAGACCTCGGCCAAAAAAGTCTGGCAATGAACGATGGCGAGAATGGGTGCCGACAAAAGGTGCCAAGGAAAGGTGGCGGAACCAAGAAAAGGTGGCGGAACTCTGCCATCGTCCCGACAGGCTGTCGAGATGGGGATGGCGCCTGGCGCGCGCAACGCCGCGCGACACTCGGACCCTTGTCATTCCAACGTTGCGCGAAGGCCCGCGGTTACGCAATGTGCGCGGATCGAACCTCCCGGAGCATTCATGGCCCGCATCACTGATCTCGCCTCCGGCATCGAGGAGGTCCTGCGCGATGGCGATTCGGTCGCCATGGAGGGCTTCACCCATCTCATCCCCTTCGCCGCCGGCCACGAGGTCATCCGCCAGCGCCGTCGCCGGCTGACGCTGATCCGCATGACGCCGGACCTGATCTACGACCAACTCATCGGCATGGGCGCGGCCGAGAAGCTGGTCTTTTCCTGGGGCGGCAATCCGGGCGTCGGCTCGCTGCACCGGCTGCGCGATGCGGTGGAGCAGGGCTGGCCGCATCCTCTCGCCATCGAGGAGCACAGCCACGCCGCCATGGCCAATGCCTATGAGGCGGGCGCGGCCAACCTGCCCTTCGCGGTGTTTCGCGGCTACAAGGGCGTCGATCTGCCGAAGGTCAATCCGACGATCCGCTCCGTCACCTGCCCCTATACGGGCGAGGAACTGGCGACCGTGCCGGCCTTGCGCCCCGATGTGGCGATCATCCACGCGCTGAAGGCCGACCGCGAGGGCAATGTGCTGCTGGAAGGCATCCTCGGCGTGCAGAAGGAGGCGGTGCTGGCGGCCAGGCGCTCGCTCGTCACGGTCGAGGAGATCGTCGACGATTTCGGCCCGCGCAACGCCAATGCGGTGATCCTGCCCTCCTGGACCGTGACGGCGGTGGCCCCTGTGACGGGCGGGGCCTATCCGTCCTACGCGCAGGGCTACTATGCTCGCGCCAACGAATTCTACATCGGCTGGGACGCAATTGCCCGCGACCGCGACACCTTCCTCGCCTGGATGGATGAGAACGTGATGCGGCAATCGCCGGCTGCGTTTTCGGAGCGGGTTTCGAGAGCCATGAAAGCATCCGCATGAGCGCCAGGACCCATACCCCCACCGAGATGATGACGATCGCGGCGGCGCGTCTCCTGACCGACGCCGATGTCTGTTTCGTCGGCATCGGCGCGCCCTCGGCGGCCTGCAACGTCGCGAGGCTCACACATGCGCCCCGGATCACGCTGATCTACGAATCCGGCACGCTCCAGACCCGGCCGACGGTGCTGCCGCTGTCGATCGGCGACGGCGAACTCTGCGACACCGCGCTTACCACCGTCAGCGTGCCGGAGATGTTTCGCTACTGGCTTCAGGGCGGGCGCATCACCACCGGCTTTCTCGGCGGGGCGCAGATCGACCGCTTCGCCAATCTCAACACCACCGTCGTCGGCGAATATGCGGCACCGAAAGTCCGGCTGCCGGGCGGCGGCGGCGCGCCGGAGATCGCCTCGAACTGCGGCCAGATCTACATCACCATGGCGATGGGACACCGCGCCTTCGTCGATAAGCTGCCCTTCATCACCTCGTTCGGCCACGGCGCGGGCGCGGGCGACCGGCAAAGGCTCGGGCTGACAACGAAAGGCCCGACACAGGTCATCACCGATCTCTGCGTCATGCAGCCCGACCCCGAGACGGCCGAACTCACCGTCACGGCATTGCATCCGGGCGTGACGCGCGAGGCGGTGCAGGCCAAATGCGGCTGGACGCTGCGCTTTGCCCCACATATCGCCGATACCAGCCCGCCGACGGATGAGGAGCTTGGCGTTCTGCGCGAGTTGCACGCCCGCACGGCCAAGGCGCATGGCGTGCAGGCCGCCGCCTGAGGCCAGGGAAATGCGGCGGCGTGATGCTCGCTCAGCGCGCCCCGCGCAGACCATAGGCCGTCAGCGTGTTCTCCAGCAGGCAGGCGATGGTCATCGGCCCGACCCCGCCGGGAACGGGCGTGATCGCCCCGGCGATGGGAAGCACGGCGGCATAATCGACATCGCCGACGAGCCGCGTGCCGCCGCCGTCTTTCTCGACCCGGTTGATGCCGACATCGATCACCGCCGCGCCCGGTTTGACATGCTCCGCCCCCAGCATCAGCGGCCGGCCGACGGCGGCGACGAGGATATCCGCCTGCCGGCAGAGGCCGGGCAGGTCGCGCGTTTTCGAATGGGCGATGGTCACCGTGCAGCTTTTCTGGAGCAGCAATTGCGCGACCGGCTTGCCGACGATGTTGGAGCGCCCGACGACGACCGCGTGCAGCCCGGTCAGGTCCGGCTTCCAGAGCTCCAGCAGCGCCATGCAGCCGCGCGGCGTGCAGGGCACGAGGCCGGGTTCGCCGATGGCCAGCCGCCCCGCATTGACCGGGTGAAAACCATCCACATCCTTGTCCGGGTCGATGCTGTTCAGCACGCGGCTGGCGTCGATCTGCGCGGGCAGGGGCAACTGCACCAGAATGCCGTCGACCGCCTTGTCCGCGTTGAGCCGCGCCACCAGCGCCAGCACCTCGGCCTCGCTCGTGTCGGCGGGCAGGCGATGCTCGAAGGAGAGCATGCCGCAGGCCAGCGTCTGCTTGTGCTTGGAGGCGACATAGACCTGGCTCGCCGGATCGTCTCCGACCAGCACGACGGCGAGACCGGGCAGACGGCGGCCGGCGCTCGCGAGGTCGGCCACGCGCAGCGCCAGCCGGTCGCGCAGGTCCTGCGCCAGGGCCTTTCCGTCAAGGATGACCTTTTCGTCCAGGTTCTTTCCGTCCGGGCTCTTGGCAGCCATACTGGATATCCGTTTCGCTTGAGGTTGATGACGATGGCCCCACGCCTACACCGCCTGCCGTCGGCGTTCCAGCGATCCCGCGCCGGACGTGGAATATCCGTGCGAAAAGCCTCCGGCCTCTTCGGCAGCGCATGATCGTCGTCTTCGGATCGCTCAACGTCGATTTCGTCACCCGCGTCGAGCGCCTGCCTGCGTCCGGCGAAACCGTGCTCGGCCCCGGCTTCGAGACCCATCCCGGCGGCAAGGGCGCCAATCAGGCGCTCGCCGCGGCACGGGCCGGGGCGGATGTGATCATGGTGGGTGCGGTCGGTGACGATGCGCTTGGCCCGGTCGCCCTCGCCTTGCTGGTGCGGGACGGCGTCGACGTGACGCATGTGGCCGCCACCACCGGGCCGACGGGCGCCGCCTTCATCACGGTCGATGCGCGTGGCCAGAACCAGATCGTCGTCGCGTCGGGGGCGAACCGTCTGGCCGATGCCGCGGCCCTGTCGGCTCTTGCCTGGCGCCCGCGCGACATCCTGCTGCTGCAAGGCGAAGTGCCGCCGGCCCAGAATCTGGCCGCCGCGCGGATCGCCCGGGCGGCCGGCGGGCGCGTCATCCTCAATCCCGCGCCGATCTTCGCGATCGAGCCCGCCTTGCTAGAAGTCGTGGACATCCTTGTCCTGAACGAGCACGAGGCGCTGGCCCTCGCCAGCCGGTTCGGCTGGGACGGGTGTGAGCCGGACGCGATCTGCGAGCGGCTTTGTAGCGTCCACGGCCTTGCCGCCATCGCCACCCTGGGCGCCGCCGGCGCGGTCGGCTGGTGGGATGGCATCCGGCGGTCGATGCCCTCGCCGGAGGTCGCGGTCGTCGATACGACCGCTGCGGGCGATGCCTTTGTCGGCGGGCTGGCGGCGGCGCTCGATCGCGGCTTCGGCTTCACGCAAGCCTTGCAATACGCCCTTGCCGGCGGCGCACTGGCCTGCACGGTCGCCGGCGCGCAGCCAAGCCTGCCGTGGCGACCCGCGATCGAGGCGCTGGTCGGAGACAAAATCCTCTGAATTCTGCGATCGAAATTGCCATTCGTTCATCATTCGCGGCGAATGGCGGCGTTTTTCATATTTTTTTGGGGCTTGCGGCGTAACCTTGGCCAATCGCAATCTGTCGCGGGGGCCGACATGAATCGACCGATCCTCTGGGCCTTGGGCATTCTGGGCAGCACGACCATCACGGCCGTCGGTCTTGGCCCGCGCCTGGCAGGCTTCACCGAGTCATCACCCGCCGTCCAGACCCGGACCTCGACCACCGCTCCAGCCGCTGAGCCGGCGGGGCGACGCAGCTTCACCGTCGCGGCCGATTATCGGGGCCATTTCGTCGTCCATCCGACGGTAAGCCAGTTTCGCCTGCGCATGCTGGTCGATACCGGCGCTAGCCTCGTCACCCTGACGGAGCTTGACGCGCGCAATCTTGGCCTCAGGCCGAGACCGGGCGATTATAACGTGACGATGGATACGGCCAATGGCAGGGTCATGGCGGCCAGGGTTCATCTCGACGAACTGACCATCGGCTCCATCACCGTCCGCCGTGTCGAGGCGTTGGTCATGCCCGCGGCCGCCCTCGATACGAGCCTGCTCGGCATGTCGTTCCTGCGGCGGCTGTCGGGCTTCGAAATCGCCGCCGGGCGGCTTACCCTTAAGGCCTGACGCCAGCGGAAAAGAGGCCAATTCTCCCGAGCCGGCCCGTCGCTCAGCTGTTTTCCGCGATTGCTGGCCGGGGTCTCTTTTCTGGAGGCGCTCTGTAGGCCGCGGCTCGACCCTTAAGTCCGTCCGCGTCCCGTCTCGTCAGCAAAGCGGCTTGCCGGTCCGCTCGACCTGCTGAATGCCGGTCGGTCCGGGCTTGCCCTGGCGCGGCCGCATGAAGTACGCCTCCTGGCCGAGCGTAAACGAGCCGGTCATCTCGAAGCCGACGGTTGGTTTGTAGTTATAGGTTGTGTGGGAGACGATCAACGATGTGCTCGGCACCCTGAGCGTCGCGGGAATCGTCACGGTGGTCAGCGGTAGCACGTTCTTGCCCTCGCTCCAGCAAACCCTCGGCACACCGGCCGAGTCGATGACGACGCTGGTAATCGTAATGGCTGTAGATGAAGCACTGAACGGATAAATCACGGCCAGAGCCGCGTCGAAGATATTGTCTCGCTCGACGTCGTCGATGGTCACGGCCCGAGCCGCCAGATCCCCGACGGTCCGTTTCAGCATGTATGCGCGGCGATCGGCCGTGACGCCCTGCGTCGTTTCAGCGGTCACGAAGTACATGGTCAGCATTAACGGCAGGATGAAGGCGAACTCGACGGCCGCGACACCCTTCCGGTCGCCTCGGAGGCGCTGCCACAGGCGCCGCGACGCGGCGGCGTTGCGCCGCAATGAAAACGTCCGTTGGAAGTGCGAGAACAGTGTCATGGCTTGAGTCCTGTCGGTTCAGAACGGCTCGGTCCGGAATGCGGTTGTGGCGACGATGGCCCGCTTGTTGCCGTTGAGGTTGGCGAGGCCCTGACTCCAGATCGGGACATAAAGCGGATAGGCCATCACCGCCCGCACCAAGTAGATCTGCTGTGGTCCGGGCTGCTGGTAAGCAAATGCGCTCGTGTCGAGGTTGCCACCTGAGACAGTCGCGGCCGCGTTGGCCGTCGCGAAAGACGCGTAGCTGCGGACATCGACCTGGACGTTGTCCTGGCAGTTGATGAGCACGGTCACGCGCGCGCAGATGTCATTCTTGAAGCTCGCCAGCGCCGTCGCTGAATTGGGATACTTGGTGAGTGCCTGTCCCGTGAGCAGGACACGCGATGCGTTGGCGACCGCGGCTTCCATCGCCTGCGCGGTCCAGAACAGCATCGTGACTTCGATGATGGCGAACATGAGCATGAAGAATGGCACGGCGATCAGTGCAAACTCGACGGCTGTCGCGCCCTCCTGACGGCGTCCGAATCGCGCAAATAGCCTGACGACACGCGATCTCGGCGCGGGCGGAGTAGGCGGGGCGGGCTCCAGGACCGAGCTGCCGGTCGGCGCGCCGTGAGCCGGGTCGTCCGCTGGAACATGGGCCGGATGTTTCATCGCTCAGTCCCGTCTTCTCGGGCGGACAAATCCGCTCCGGTTGAACTTTAAGACAGGATCATTAGCGCTGAACGCTTTCGGAACCGTTAGACCGATCGCGGAATCACGGATATCCGCGTCAACCTTTCGTTAACCCCGGCGCTTTTGTCGCCTTGGTGCCTTCGTCAACTCCGGCGACGGTTCGCGCGGGACCCGTGGAATGCCGTCTCGATGGCGGCCTTCCGGCTGGCGACGCAATATAATATGACCGCGCGGCCTACTTTGGAACGGCGAGCGAATTGCGAACGGTGGTCTGGCTGCCCGTCTCGCTGAAGAACTTGGTGCTGTCGCCGAGCTGAATCGCAGGCTGGCACGCGGGCGCGCACGCATACGATTCCCTGTCCATGCCCCGCTGCACGGTGACGACCGAGTCGCGCCCCGCACGGACGACGACGCGGGATTCGGCCAGCAGGTTGCCGCCGGAATCGAGCGCGATCAGGTTCGTCTCCCCGAAGCTCTTGGCGGTGACGATCATCACGCCATTCTTCTGCACGGCGACATCGGCGATGATCGGGTTGCCGATCACCACGGTCTGGGTCTTTTCCGGCAGGCGGATGACACGCGCGTGGTCGAGATTGACGGTCACGGTCTCGACCTCGCCCGCCGCGCTGGCGGGAATGGTCGAAAGGACGAGCCCGACGGAAAGGCTTGCGGCAACGGCCGTGGCGATCAGGACGGGCCTGGTCAGACGGCGCGGATGCAGCCTGCCATGCGATATCATGCGCGATACACGTGCCATGCGGGTGCCCCGTTTCGTGCCGAACAGACCGGTTCGCGGCCTTAGGAACGATAGCAAAGCGGAAAATGGTGAACGATGTTCTAACGCCGTCGCAATTTGATGCATTATTCGCCGCATTAGCGATTTCGGCCGGTCGCGGTGGATTTCTGTTGTGAGCATATCTGAAAAAAATAACGCGAATTAAAGATTAAAATCTCGAAATAGGCCCATAGTAAACGAATTTAATTTCATTATTACCACAATATCGCAAGTATATCATTCTAATAATTACGCATTAACTATCATACCAACCTCCTTGTCATGCAGTGAATTCTTGTTTCGATTTAACTGATCGGCAAGACCTTCTGTGTAGGTTCGAGTTGTCGCTGATCGAGGCCGGACCAGAGCCAAAGCAGCCGACGTAACCGTGGTGTTAAGGAGCTACTCACATGACCAATCTCTTCGCACGTTTCGTCAAGGACGAATCCGGCGCAACCGCCATCGAATATGGCCTGATCGCTGCTCTCGTCTCCGTCGTCGCCATCGGCGCCTTCACGGCTGTCGGTACCGGCGTCCGCGACAAGGTCCAGACCGTCGCCAACGCGATCAACCAGTAATACCTGATCGACATCTCGTGGAAGAGCCTCGTGTCTTTGACTCGGGGCTCTTTCTCGTTTCGCCTGCTCGTTCCGGCGCGGTGCGAATTTTAACGCGGCACCGTTATGATAATGAACGTCGGTGCTCTGGAAACCGGATGATGGCCGCGCGACGACCACCTGAGAGCCGAGGGATGCCATGACCTTGTCAATATTCGCCGTACTCGTCGCTTTTCCCGCCTTGATCGCCTATGCGGGCGCCAGCGATCTGGTCTCGATGACGATCTCCAACCGGCTGTGTCTGCTCCTGGTGGGCGCTTTTGGCGTCACCGCCGTCGCTGTCGGCATGCCACTCAGCGAGGTGTCCTGGCATGTCGGGGCCGGGCTGATGATGCTGGTGATCTGCTTCGGCTGCTTCGCGGCCGGCTGGATCGGGGGGGGCGACGCCAAGCTCTCGGCTGCGATCGCCCTCTGGTTCGGCTTCGAGCCGCTGTTCGACTATCTGCTGATCTCGACGGTCGCCGGCGGCCTCCTGACCCTCGCCATTCTGCAATACCGCAAGTCACCGATTCCCTCATTCGCCAGCGACTGGGGTTTCGCGCGCATGCTGCATGCCGCCAACAAGGGCGTGCCCTACGGCATCGCCCTGGCCTTCGCGGCACTGGTCCTGCTGCCGCAGACCGGCATCTGGCGTGCGGCCCTCGGGCTCGGCTGACCGCCCGGCAGACCAAGTAGCGCGAAAAACGATACATTCGATTAACCATAAGTTGACATTTGCCACGGCAGTATGGGTCCGAACACCAAACCTGGTTGATCGGGACCCGTCGCCGCCATGAAATCCGCCAGAATCGCCGTCCTCGCCATCGCGATCGCCGCCGGCGGCAGCGCCGCCTTCCTGATGAGCCGCACGCCGGAGCCCACGGTCACGGAAATCGCCGCTCCGGCGGCGAACACGGTCGATGTTCTTGTCGCCGCCGTGGATGTCTCCCTCGGCAAGGCCATCCAGGCCCCCGAACTGCGCTGGCTATCCTGGCCGGCCGAGAGTGTCCCGGCCGGCGTCATTCTTCGAAAGGATCAGCCGGAAGCCATCGCCGAGGTTGCGGGCTCCTTCGCCAAGCTTGCGATCCTCGCCAACGAACCGGTCCGCCGCGAGCGCATCCTCAAGGCCGACGGGTCCGGCTTCCTCTCCGCGATCCTGCCCTCCGGCAAGCGCGCGGTCGCCATCACCACCGATCGCAGCGGCGCCAGTACGGCCGGCGGCTTCATCCTGCCGAACGATCGGGTCGATGTGATTCGCACGACACGCGAAGCTGAGAATGGCTCCAGCTCCATCAGCAGCGATACGCTCCTGACCAACATCCGTGTCCTCGCCATCGGCCAAGCCATCCAGGAAAAGGACGGCGAAAAGGTTGTGATCGGCGAGACTGCGACCTTGGAACTGGAGCCCAAGCAGGCTGAGGCGATCGCCCTGGCCCAAAAAAGTGCACAGCTTTCGTTGGCCCTGCGCAGCCTCGCCGACGCTAACGAGGTCTCGACGCGCCCGATTGGCGACGATGCCAATCTCAACATCATCCGGTTCGGGGTCACGGAGCGGATCGCCAGGCAATGACGATGCAGCCGATGTCTAATTTTTTTCCTTGGCGCCAGCGCGGGCAAGAATCCGCCATGAGGTCGATCATGAACACCCTTTCCTTCCCTCGCGCGACCGTTCAGGGCGCCGACGACCGCCGCGGACGGCGCATAGGGTTTCTCGCTGGCACATTCATTCTCACCCTGATGGCGGGCGCGATGACCGGGACCGCGCCGGTCCGCGCCGAGAAGGTTCCCGCCCCGGTGCTCTCGGTCGGCGCCTCCGACCAATCGGCCTCGCGCAAGCTCGATCTTTCCATCGGCAAATCCCTGATCGTGGAGTTGCCGCGCGATGCCAAGGAGGTTTTCGTCGCCAATCCGAAGGTCGCCAACGCGGTGGTCCGTTCGGCCCGCAAGCTGTTCATCATCGGCATTGCCGACGGCCAGACCTCGATCTTCGTCATGGACGGCGACGGCCGCCAGATCGCCTCGCTGGAGGTCGGTGTCGGCCGCGATCTCAATGTCCTGCGCCAGACGCTCCGTTCCGCCATGCCCAGGTCGATCATCGATATCAAGCCCGCTGGGGATTCGATCCTGCTCACGGGCACGGTCGCCAATGCCTCGGAAGCCACGCAGGCGGTCGATATCGCCAATGCCTTCGTCGGCTCAACCGGCGGCTTTTTCGGTGGCTCGAAGGGCGCGGTCATCAACGCCCTGTCGATCCGCGGCCGGGACCAGGTGATGATCAAGGTCACGGTTTCGGAAGTCGCGCGGACCGCGCTGAAGCAGCTTGGCATCAATTCGAGCGGGCAGTGGAAGATCGGCAACTTCAACGTCGCTCCGTCTCTCGACAATCCGTTCTCGGTGTCGCCGCAGGGCGCCCTTTCGGCGACGGCGGTGCAGGCCGGAATCGGTGCCGCAGACAATTTCACCCTGCGGGCGCTCGAGCGCGCCGGCCTGTCACGCACCCTGGCCGAGCCGACCGTCACCGCCATCTCCGGCGAAACCGCCAAGTTCACCGCCGGCGGCGAAGTTCCGACGCCCAAGAGCGAAAGCTGCACGGAAGGCGCCTTCAGCGGCCGGGTGTGCCAGATCGGCATTGAATACAAGCCCTTCGGCGTTGCCCTGACCTTTACGCCGATCGTCCTGTCGGAAGGCCGCATCAGTATGCGGATCGCCACCGAAGTGACCGAGATTGACGCCGAGAACCAGTTTCGTTTCACCACGGTTTCAGTTCCCGCCTTCCGCGTCCGCAAGTCGGACACCACGGTGGAACTGCCGTCCGGTGCCTCTCTCGTCACCGCCGGCCTGATCCAGCAGAACATCAAGCAGGCGATCAACGGCTTTCCCGGCCTGATGAACCTGCCGATCCTGGGCGCCCTGTTCCGCTCGCGCGATTACGAGCGTCGCGAGACCGAACTGATGATCACCGCGACCCCCTACATCGCCAAGCCCGTCGAGCCAGGCCAGGTCCAGCGCCCGGATGACGGCTATATCGACAGCCATGACGCGCAGGCCCTGCTGCTCGGCCGCCTGAACAAGATCTACGGCACCGCCGCCGGCGCGCCGCCCAAGGCCTACAAGGGCCGCGTCGGTTTCATCGCCGACTGATCCGCCGCCATTCAGACAGATATCGACAAGGATCGCAGGATCATGATGACCGGCTCCCCTTCCGCTCCAGGACGCAAGATGACCCTCCGACCGACAACGAATCGCGCGCCCTCCTCCGCCATCCCGGCCGTTTCCGTGCTCGGCGTCGTGCTGCTCGCCGGCCTGCTTGGCGCCTGCGCCCGCAAGACGGTGGAGACGACGGGCTCGATCGGCGCTCCGGTCGATTACCGCGAGCGCCATCCGATCGTGCTGCGCGACGCGCCGACCTCGCTCGATGTCTTCGTCGGCCGGGCCTCGGGCGGGCTCGACGACCGTCAGGCGGGCGACGTCGCCGATTTCGGCCAGCGCTACAGGACGCAAGGGCGCGGCGCGCTGATCATCCAGGTTCCGACCGGGGCGGGGCGCGATGTCGCCACCCACCGCACGCTCGGCGCGGTGCGCGCGCTGCTCTCGCGCCAGGGCGTCACCGGCGCGGTGATCGCCACCTCGAATTACCAGGCCTTCGATCCCGAACTTGCGGCGCCGATCCGGCTGACCTTCGCGTCGTTGCAAGCCAAGGTGCCCCATGCCTGCGGCCAGTGGCCCGGCGATCTTGGGCCCTCCGTGCACTCGAACTGGCATTCCAACGAGCCCTATTACAATCTCGGCTGCGCCACGCAGGCCATGACCGCCGCGCAGATCGCCGACCCGGTCGATCTCGTGCGCAGCCGTCCCGAAGGCCTGCTCGACACCACCAAGCGCATGAAGGCGATCGGCAAGTTCCGCGACGGCAAGGACCCGTCCACCGAATACCGGCTGGAGCCGAGCGCGATCAGCAAGACAGTGGGATCTCCGTGATGAGCAGCACGACCATGGATGCGAATTCCGCCATGACTGCCGGTGCGATGGGCGCTGGCGCGCCGGCGGCCGAGACGGTGATCGCGCCGGTGCCGCGCGTCACGCTGCAAGGCTTCTGCGAGACGCAGGAGATCGCCTCCATCGTCCAGGGCGCGGTGTCGGAGCGGCGCATGGACAAGGTCCATGCCAAGGTCCAGATGGGCGGTGCCGCCGCGGCCGTCGAGGCCTTCCGCGAATCGCCGACGCCGAACGTCATCGTGCTGGAGACGATCGGCGACGCCCGCACGCTCATCGGCCATCTCGAGGCGCTCTCGGAAAGCTGCGATGCCGGCACCAAGGTCATCGTCATCGGCCACGTCAACGACATCCAGCTCTACCGCGACCTGATGCGCCGCGGCGTCAGTGATTATCTGACCGCTCCGATCACGGTGCTCGATCTGGTGGCGGCCGTCTCCGGGCTCTACTCGGGCGCCGAAGGCACCCCCGTCGGCCGCAGCATCGCCATCGTCGGCGCCAAGGGTGGCGTCGGCGCCTCCACGGTCGCGCACAATGTCGCCTGGGCGATCTCGCGCAACCTCGATGCCTCGACGGTGATCGCCGATCTCGACATCGCCTTCGGCACGGCCGGCCTCGATTTCAACCAGGACCCGCCCCAGGGCATCGCCGACGCGGTCTTCGCCCCCGAGCGGCTCGATGCCAATCTGCTCGACCGGTTGCTGTCGCGGTGCAGCGAGAATCTGGCGCTGCTCTCGGCGCCGGCGATGCTCGACCGCACCGTGGACCTTCCGGACGACGCTTTCGACCAGTTGTTCGATCTGCTGCGCGCCAGCATCCCGACCATCGTCCTTGACGTGCCCCATGTCTGGTCCGGCTGGACAAGGCGCACCCTGATCGGCGCCGACGAGATCGCCATCGTCGCCGCGCCCGATCTCGCCTCGCTGCGCAACGCCAAGAACCTCGTCGACATGCTGCGCACCGCGCGGCCGCACGATCGCCTGCCCCGGCTGGTGCTCAACCAGGTCGGCGTGCCGAAGCGGCCCGAGATCGACGCCGCCGAGTTTTCCAAGGCCCTGGGCATTGAGGTCACCGCGGCCATCCCCTTCGATCCGCAGCTTTTCGGAACGGCCGCCAATAACGGCCAGATGATTTCCGAGGTTCAGGCCGGCGGCAAAATCGCCGCCTCCTTCATCGAGATCGCCGAGGCCATGACCGGCCGTGGCGAGGCCAAGCGCGGACGGGCGAGCTTCCTCGCGCCGCTGATGTCGCGCTTCATGCGCAAGAAGGCATCCTGATGCCGCGCGCAAGCGTCCTGACGCGCGACGTGTGTCCTGACGGGGCCGGCACCCGGCTGGCGGGTGTTGCGCCCCGGATCGTGACCGGAGACCGAGGCTGATGTTCGGAAAAAGATCGACGACCGCCGCGACCGCCCCCGCGCCGCGCCCCGCCACGCCGGCGCCGTCCCCCGTGATCTCGCGCCTCTCGGCGAGCGAGCCCGCGCGGGAGCCGACGCAGGTGGTGATGCCGGCCGAGATCCGGCGTCCCGACGAATACTACCAGACCAAGAGCATGATCTTCGGCGCCCTCATCGAGGCGATCGACCTGTCGCAGCTCGCAAAGCTCGATGGCGAGGCCGCGCGCGAGGAAATCCGCGACATCATCAACGAGATCATCGCGCTGAAGAACGTGGTGATGTCGATTTCCGAGCAGGAGGAACTGCTCGACGACATCTGCAACGACGTGCTGGGCTATGGGCCGCTGGAGCCGCTGCTCGCCCGCGACGACATCGCCGACATCATGGTCAATGGCGCGAGCCGCACCTTCATCGAAGTCGCGGGCAAGATCCAGCTTACCGGCATCCGCTTCCGCGACAACCAGCAGTTGATGAACATCTGCCAGCGCATCGTCAGCCAGGTCGGCCGACGGGTCGACGAAAGCTCGCCGATCTGCGACGCCCGTCTTGCCGACGGTTCCCGTGTCAACGTCATCGCGCCGCCGCTGGCCATTGACGGTCCGGCCCTCACCATCCGGAAATTCAAGAAAGACAAGCTGACCCTCGACCAGCTCGTCAAGTTCGGCGCCATCTCGGTGCCCGGCGCCGACATCCTCAAGATCATCGGCAAGGTTCGGTGCAATGTCGTCATTTCGGGCGGCACGGGCTCGGGCAAGACGACATTGCTCAACTGCATGACCAACTACATCGAGCATGACGAGCGCGTCATCACCTGCGAGGACGCGGCCGAGCTTCAGCTTCAGCAGCCGCATGTGGTGCGGCTGGAAACGCGCCCGCCCAACCTCGAGGGCACTGGCGCCATCACGATGCGCGATCTCGTCAAGAACTGCCTGCGTATGCGCCCCGAGCGGATCATCGTCGGCGAGGTGCGCGGACCCGAGGCGATCGACCTGTTGCAGGCGATGAACACGGGCCATGACGGCTCGATGGGAACGCTGCACGCCAACAGCCCGCGCGAATGCCTGAGCCGTATCGAATCGATGATCACCATGGGCGGTTTCTCGCTGCCCTCGCGCACGATCCGCGAGATGATCTGTTCGTCGGTCGACGTCATCATCCAGGCCCAGCGCCTGCGCGACGGCTCGCGCCGCATCACTCACATCACCGAGGTGATGGGCATGGAAGGCGACGTCATCATCACCCAGGATATCGTCGTCTACGACATCATCGGCGAGGACGCGAACGGCAAGCTCGCCGGGCGCCACAAGTCGACCGGCATCGGCCGGCCGCGCTTTTGGGAGCGCGCCCGCTACTACAATGAAGAAAAGCGCCTCGCCGCCGCGCTCGACTCGATGGAAGCGGTCGATGCCGACGTTGTCTGAGTCTGGAACGCGACGTCTCGAATCGATCGGCGGACATGAGGCCTGGACATGGATCTGAGCACGCTGGCCCCCATCTTCCTCGCCACGCTGGCCGCCGGCGGCGTTGCCTATGCGCTGATCTATCCGCTGCTATCGGGCGAGGCCCGGGCCGAGAAGCGCCGCGACCAGCTCTCCGGCGGCAAGGCCGCTGTCAGCGCCGGCCCGCAGCGCAACAAGCGCGACCAGGTCGCGCAGAGCCTCAAGGAACTCGACGCCCGGCAAAAGGCCCGCAACAACCTGACCCTCGAAGTGCGCCTGCAACAGGGCGGGCTCACCTGGACGCGGCAGAATTACTACGTCTTCAGCCTGATCCTTGGCGGGGTCACCGCCTTTCTGATGTTCGCCCTGACGGGGAACGTGCTGATGGCGCCGGTCGGCCTATTCATCGGTACGTTGGGCCTGCCCTACTGGTATCTCGGATTCCGCAAGAAGCGCCGCGTCGCCGCCTTCGTGAAGGAATTTCCGAACGCGCTCGACGTCATCGTCCGCGGCCTGAAGTCGGGCCTGCCGCTCGGCGACTGCATCCGCATCATTTCGTCGGAGGCGGCGGCGCCAGTCTCGGAGGAGTTTCGTATCATCGTCGAGGCGCAGACGCTCGGCCTTTCCCTGCCCGACGCCGTGGAGCGGCTCTACGACCGGGTGCCGATTTCGGATGCGAACTTCTTCGCCATCGTGCTGGCGATCCAGTCGAAGACCGGTGGCAATCTCTCCGAAACGCTCGCCAACCTCTCGAAGGTGCTGCGCGATCGCAAGCGGATGAAGGACAAGATCAAGGCCGTGTCGACGGAAGCCAAGGCCTCGGCTGGCATCATCGCCTCGCTGCCCGTCGTCGTGACGCTGCTGCTCTGGCTGACGAGCCCCAAATACATCGAACTCATCTGGCTGACCCAAGCCGGCAAGGTGACGCTGGTTATCTCGGCGATCTGGATGACGATGGGCGTGATGATCATGCGCAAGATGATCAACTTCGATATCTGAGGGTTGCGCCATGTTCTCACTCATCGCCAACAAGCTGACGGACACGCAGTTCCTCATCTCGGTGCTCGCCGCCATCGCCGTCGCCGCCACCGTCCTGTCCCTGGCGATGCCGATCCTCACGAGCGACAATCTGAACAAGCGGATGAAATCCGTCGCCTCCGAGCGCGACAAGATTCGGACCCGCGAGCGCGAGCGCCTGTCGAGCGGCCAGCAGCAGAAGCGTGCCCTGCGCCAGACGCCTAAGGCCTATATGTTGCAGATCGTCG
>JAESGE010000168.1_pt1 | contig 37768 bp, 32 predicted proteins | sample 9269601 | NCBI WGS metagenome assembly JAESGE01 (sample SAMN14515569, study PRJNA621662) | algae metagenome | isolation source: Tolypothrix brevis GSE-NOS-MK-07-07A and co-occurring heterotrophs from wet... | place: USA: Grand Staircase Escalante National Monument, Utah | collected 2006-04-16
TTACGTGAAATTAAAATAAGTGGCATGATCCGTAGAGACGTTCCGCCGGAACGTCTTTACAAACCGTTGGATAATTAGGGTTAATAACTCTATTTACGTGAAATTAAAATAAGTGGCATGATCCGTAGAGACGTTCCGCCGGAACGTCTTTACAAACCGTTGGATAATTAGGGTTAATAACTCTATTTACGTGAAATTAAAATAAGTGGCATGATCCGTAGAGACGTTCCGCCGGAACGTCTTTACAAACCGTTGGATAATTAGGGTTAATAACTCTATTTACGTGAAATTAAAATAATTTGTGATGAATAAAGCAAGTTTTATTAAGTTGAAATAAACGACTAAAGTCGTTACCACGAATTAATCTTTAGTTAGTTCATATTGGACGTTGACGCTATTTTGAATGCGATTTATAAGATAATCTATAAACACAATGATGGCATAAGCTGTAGTTTCATCATCCAAAGATTCAGTATGAATTCGAGAATTTCTAATACCCTGCCATATTCCCTCTAAAATTTTCTCAAATCCCATTTGTTCATACACTTCGCCAACAGTATTCATGCTATTGACTTGAATCAGTGGTTTCGGCATCTCAAACACTTCATTGATGCTGTCAAAATTAGCTGTGATTTCGGAGGTGTCTAAATCAGCTTTAAACCTAACGCACTCTTGCAATTGAAATGTAGCTGCAAGTATTGCATCTCTATAAAGTCCGCATTCGTATTTTTGTTTTATAACTTGATAAAGAAAGGGAGAAATTATTTGCTCAAGTTTCATACTTCATTCCTCCTTGAGTACGGAGGAGTTAGATAATTTATTAGGCGTAAAAAGTTAGATAATGCAAAGAAAGAATATTTGAGATGATAGACAATTAAAGTATAAAAATGTTCTAATAAAAAGATAATGCTTTTAAAGAATTAATGTGTATACCTAATATGTCAGTTTGAGAATTGACACATTGGGTTTCGAGTTAATACCAAGTTGCGTTCTATTGTGCTGTTAATAGGCATTTCCAAAAAAGACATAAAGAAATAGCATTGCTACGTCTCTACAAGGGTTTCCGACAACGCATAATTAATTTATGGAGATGTCTAAATGATAAGCAATTTAGTTAAAAGAATGTAGAGACGTAGCACTGCTACGTCTCTAAGGGTTCTGGATAACGCACAATTAAATTCGGTCGATGTCTAGTATGCAAAGCAAAATATTTTTATATTAGACATAGGAGTGAAAATTAATTATGCGTTGTCTATAACCTTTGTAGAGACGCGAAATTTAGCGTCTCTACATTGTTTTTCACATCGGTTTTATATTGAACCCCTTTGGGCAGCATCTGGTGACAGGAGAAGACACTAAGGACGGTAAAGAAATTATTTGTGCCTGTTGAATATTTTCTTTTTTTCTTAGTGTCTTAATGGTTGATGAAATCTTTATAAATTATAACTTACCTGCGAAAACTTTTTCCGCTGGTCCTGTCATATAAAGCCGCTGGTCATCTGCCCATTCAATTAGCAAAAGTCCACCGGGAAGTTCTACAGTAGCAATGCGATCGCATTTTCCGGTCAAAACTCCAGCCACCAACGTTGCACAAGCACCCGTTCCACAGGCTAAAGTGATACCCGCACCTCTTTCCCAAACTCGCATTTTCACGTAGTCACGGCGCACTACTTCCACAAATTCGGTATTTATTCGTTGGGGAAAAGCTGAGTGATGCTCAAACTGAGAACCTATTATTTCTAAAGGAATTGCGGCTACATCTTCCACAAAGGTGATGCAGTGCGGATTTCCCGTACTTACACAAGTGACATCCCAAGATTTACCCGCTACCTCTAAGGTATGATTAATTACCTTTTCGTCAGCCTTAGCTAAGGTTGTAGGAATTTCTCCAGCGAGTAACCTGGGAAAACCCATATCTACTTTAACTTGACCATCGGGCATCAGTTGGGGTGTAATCACGCCAGCAAGGGTATGAATTTGGTATTTATCTTTATTTCGAGATTCACCCTCTAAATCAGCTACAAAGCCCGCAAAACAGCGAATCCCGTTACCGCACATTTCCGGTTCCGAACCATCGGAGTTAAAAATCCGCATCGTGTAATCAGTATTATTTTCACCGGGCAAGGCAAAAATTACACCATCAGCACCGATACCAAAGTGGCGATCGCATAACTTGATTGCTTCCTCTGGAGTGATGACTGGGGTTGATGACGAGCGGTTGTCAATCAAAATAAAGTCATTGCCCAAACCGTGGTACTTAGTAAATTCGATTGCCATTTCTCCAAGGATGAATTATCAAGGATTAGTTACTCTTTATTTTGCCTTATAGGTTCATCTTTACAAAAAATGATTACTGACTTTGACACCTCATTACCTAGTATTAAACAAGTTCAAAACCTGATTAAACAAACGACACCAGTAGAATTCAAGCTGCTGACTGGTGACGTGTTGACGGGGAGAGTTTTATGGCAAGATGCATACTGTATCTGTATTGCGGATGAAAATACCCAGCAGACAACAATTTGGAAACAAGCGATCGCCTATATTAAGCCCAAGAGTTAGTATAGGCATCATTTTTGATTTTTGAGCAAAACTACGAGACAATACGGAGGGTTATATCTATCTAACAATTTCTGGAGAAAGATCAATGACTATTTCAATGTATCAAGCTTCAGTACCAGTGTGTATTCGCTCACTGAATAACCTTGTAAATATCCTTGAAAAAGGTGCTACATATACAGAAACCAAAAAGATAGATCCTTCTGTGTTGGTCAATACTCGTCTATTTCCAGATATGTTTCCATTGTCAAGACAAGTACAAATTGCCTCTGACATAGCAAGGAGAGGTGCCGCACGATTAGCAGGCACAGAAGCACCCAACTTTGAGGACAATGAAACTACATTGCCCGAACTTATTGAGCGCGTTCAGAAAACTATCTCTTATTTAGAAACACTTAAACCCGAAGAAATTGATGGTTCGGAAGAGAAAACTGTTACCCTTCAGGTGGGTGATAACACCCTATCTTTTCAAGGAATGCCATTTCTGCTATATTTTGTTTTGCCAAACGTTTATTTCCATGTCACAACAACTTATGACATTCTCAGACATTGCGGTGTAGAACTTGGCAAAATAGACTTTTTAGGTAAGCCTTAACATTCGGTAATATAGGAGGCGATCGCACTACCCAGACGCTTTCGGTGTTAGGGAAGCGATCGCTCTAGTTGGACTTTATTTCCCAAGTTTTCAATAAAGTATTGTGCTGTTCTTTGAGAACGGTTAATGAGTATTTTTGCCATTGCAATTTATATTTACTGTATACTAACGCTTGACGATAGTAACGCATAACGATAGGATTGTGATTGTTAGTTTTAAATCTGAAGAAACAAAGCTTATTTTTGAAGGCTTTAAATCTTCTCAGTATCCGTCTGAGATCCAAAAAACTGCTTTACGGAAACTGCTCATCCTTGACGCTGCAACATCGATTAACGATTTGCGCGTTCCACCTGGTAATCGTTTAGAAAAGCTAGTTGGCGATAGAATCGGACAATACAGTATTCGTATTAACGATCAATGGCGAATTTGCTTTGTTTGGACAGACGAGAATAATACATCGGATGTTGAAATAGTCGATTACCACTGACACATGGAAATAATTATGGACAACAACCGTCTGCCAAATATACATCCTGGTGAAATCCTGCAAATAGAATTTTTAGAACTGCTAAATATTACCCCCTATCGCTTGAGCAAAGATATAGGTGTAGCTCAAACGCGAATTAGTGAGATTTTATCTGGGAAACGCAGCATTACAGCAGATACAGCTTTGCGTTTATCTCACTATTTTGGTAACAGCGCTCAGTTTTGGTTGAATTTACAAACGCAATACGATATCCGCCAAGCTCTTGAAGAAAATGCAGAAGTATATAATCAAATAACTAGACTGCCGTTTAACCATGTAGCCTGAATTTCTCATTAGAGACTCGCTTGTTAATAATAGACATCTCGATAAAAGTCCTAGAGACGTAGCAATGCTAGGTCTTTACAATGGTTTCGGGCAACGCATAATTAATTAGTACGACAGTTTGAGAATCCTCACAGACTAATCCACTCTCCCTTGGGTCTGAAGTTTCATTGTGATCTTACAGGCATTCTGAAATAGATATGCGATCCATTTCTGATTTTGTAACGATGTGGGGGATTTGACAGAGCGCGTTTTTGAATCCAGGGGGATATATTGACTTAACATCGCGATGTTTTGCCTTAACATCACGATGTTTTGGCATTACAGACCGATATTATAGCGCTTCTCGTTTGAATCAAGTAAAGATTTATCTGCGTTCATCTGCGTTCATCTGCGGTTCCTTAATTCTTTGATGTATTGCACCCAACTGATAACCGCTATATACCAATGCAGATGACAGATAAAACTATTTAAGGGCTTCGGTTTCACCGGCTTTGACAACTGGAATGGACAGCGGTACTGGTTTAAAAGGCGCCAGCAACTGTTGTAGTTGATTTAAATTCGCCAAGCTACCACACAAAAGCACTTGGTCATTAGTTCGCAAGTCCATATTGACATCAGGAAAGCGGATAAATTTACCATCTCGGCGTATTGCTTGGACTTGTACGCCATATTCGCGGCGAATATCCAGATTAACCAAAGTTTTAGCAAGAAATGGAGAATCTGCGTTGACACTCATCCACTGACAAGCGCTATTTTCTCCGGGGATAGCTGCTTTACCTTTAGCAAATTCATCCAAAGCGGCGAATTCTTCATCTGCACCAACTACCAACAAGCGATCGCCTTCTGCCAATATTGTATCAGTTGGCGGATAATCTATTTCTTCACCGTTGACGCGGCGAATTGTCATCAAACTCACTCCTGTTAAATAGCGCATATCCGCTTCTTCTAAAGTCATACCGACCAAGGGCGAAGCTGATGGTAAACTATACCAGCGGCGATTTAAATCTTGAGTTGCTTGCTGTAAATCCCGCTTGACTTCAGATGCTGATTGTTCTGGTCGCAAATCCAAGTAATGACGTTCGCGAATTTCCTGCATTTGTCGCTGTACCACAGTTAGCGACATTAAACCTGTTAATAAATAAGTTGCCATTTCCAAACTTGCTTCAAACTCTGGTTGGACAACTTCTCTGGCTCCCAGTTGGTAAAGCACCTCAATATCTTTATCTTTGGTAGCGCGAACAACCAAATCTAATTCTGGGGATAATTCCAAAGCGCGTTTTAAACAAAGACGAGTACTCATCGGATCAGGAAGTGCGATCGCCATAGATGAAGCATTGTTAACTCCTGCCGTTTCTAAAACATGGAGGCTCACGCAATTACCATACACATAAGGCACACCCGCCTCCCGCAACTGCTGAATTCTACTTTCTGATTGGTCTATCACCACCATCGGCAAATCATGTTGCTGCAACAACTTTACCAAATTTCTGCCCACGCGCCCATAACCGCAGATGATCACATGCTCTTTTATTGGTAGCTCTTCTGATACATCCAGCGGTTGACCTTCTCCGTCTAAATATGGTTTCAGCCAAGGCATTGATTCGGCAAAGGTGAATAAAAACGGTACTAATCGCAGCACAAAAGGCGTAATTATTAATGTTACCGCTGTCGTTCCCAAAGTCAGTAAATATATCCTTTGCGATACCAACCCCAGCCCTCGTCCTTCACTAGCCAGCACAAAGGAAAATTCCCCTATTTGCGCCAGTCCTAACCCAACAATTAACGCGGTTTTCAGCGGGTAGCGGAACAGCATAACTATGGGTGTAATAATCAAAAACTTACCGACAAATACCAGCGCTACCAGCCCCAAAATCAATTCTAGGTTGTTCCACAAAAATACCGGGTCAATTAACATCCCAATTGAAGCAAAGAACAAACTAGCAAAGATATCCCGCAGCGGTTCTACATAAGTTAAAGTTTGATCGGCGTATTCTACCTCCGAAATCATCAAGCCGGCGACAAACGCCCCCATTTCAATGGAAAGCCCCATATACTCGGTCAGCAGGGCAATACCTAAACACAGCGCTACTACCCCTAATAAAAATAGCTCTCGGCTTTCGGTACGGGCAAGCAGTCGCAACAAAGGCGGTATTAACCAAATTCCTGCGGCGATCGCACCAGCAGCAAATAAGCTAATCTGCGCTAATGCTGTTAATACTGCTATACCAATGGTTTCTGGTGGTTGATCGAGAGCCGGTAAAACTGCTATCATTAGTCCCAGTGCCAAGTCTTGGACTACCAAAATACCCAGCATCACTTGTCCGTGGGGTGTTTCCGTTTCGTTGCGCTCCATCAAGCATTTCAGGACAACTGCGGTAGAAGATAAAGAGAGAATTGCTCCCAAAAAGACACCTTTAGCAGGTAAGACTCCCCAAGCTCCTGTGACGCCACATACCAAAACCGTGACGAGAATTGTCAGGGTAATTTGCGCGGCACCTCCTCCAAGAGCGATCGCTCGCACTTTTTTCAGTTCCGCTAAGGAAAACTCCACCCCCAAAGCAAATAACAAAAAGGCGACACCGAACTGTGCGAGAGTTTCTACTTGAATAACTTCTTTTATTAGTCCCAGTCCGGTTGGTCCGACGATTATGCCGCCGATGAGATACCCTAATAATACGGGTTGTCCCAACAGCGCTGCCAATAGTCCTCCACACGCAGCGACGCCGAAAACTGACACTAAGTCAACTATTAATCTAAAATCTTCTTGCACTTTTTACAATAACTATTAAGAGTCATTAATTCAGCATACAAAGTTTTACAAAATTTAAGGAAAGGGGCGGTCTTCTAGAGCGCCCCTACTGGGTTATCAAAAATTTGGGTTGAAAACCCCGTCCTTGTAGGACGGCTTTCTGGTAGAATAGGGTTTGTGGAAGGGTAATCAACCACAATAAAAACCCTGTTGCTACCTAACACGTAGACGCTGCACCTTCTCCCAAGGGGAGACGCTAACGCGAAGACAATTGAATCTAGGGGGTTCTACTTCGTAGTTCTAGTATTTGCCTGGAAGTAGGTAAAAGATTTACAGGTACTAGACGCTCAGTATTTCAAACAAGCAAATTTTGGACGGCAGTTGCTTCAAGTCGGGAAACCCGCCCAACGCACTGCCTCAGCAATCCAACTATGGTTGGGCAGACCAAAAGTCAACGCTTGGGGAGAGAACCACCTCTGGCTTAGATACCGCAAGGGGTCTAAGTTAAGTGGACTCGTTGAACCAAGAATCCTCATACCGCGATAGTTGAGGAGTGTCAAGCTAAATTGCTAATAGCTTCCGCAAACTGCTTGGAAACAAAAGGCAAAATTTCCCGGCTTTTTGCGTGTGCTTTGCCTTCTGTAAATACTACTAAAAGATAGGGACGCAAATCTTGTAACTCGATGTAAGCTGCATCATGACGAACTTGACTTGTCCAACCGGCTTTTGACCAAATTTGTGCGTTTTGCGGAAGTCCACCACCTAAAAAGCCTGTAATTTGGTCTTCTTCAACGTCTGTTGGTAAATCGTCGGGATTGAGACTGCGTTTGAGTAAAGCCATCATTGCTTGCGATCGCCCACTAGACACTGCCACCCCACCAACGATACTATGCAATAATCTAGCAGTGGCGTTTGTTGTTAACATGTTACGATTCTCCAGCATTTGCCCATAAAATGCCCGTTCCCTTCCATAAGGACCATCACCCCACGTTTTTTGACAAAGGTTAATTGTCTCTAATTCTTCCCATCCCAAAGACTTGAGATAACGGTTCACGATATTGCGTTGATGCTTCCAAGTTTCAAATGGTCCTGCCGATAATTCGGGACCAGAAGTGGTTCCACTCAGCATATCTATAACCAAGCTGGTACCATCATTGCTAGAATCAACAATCATATCTCGCGTGGCTCTTTCCAATTCCTTGGAAGTCTGAAGCATCTGCTTTTCCAGCCATTCGTTTACCGCTACCATGTAAAACAGCTTGACGACACTTGCAGGATAAATTCGCTCAACACCGCGATAATTAAAACCACGTACCGAATGGGACCAAAAAGCATTGGGAGTTAAAGCCCCACCAGTATTTACAAGTACCGGCGGATCGTAGACAATCCAAGTTAGAGCAATTTGGTTACGAGCTAAAGTGGGAAATTCTGCCCAAGTTGCTTCTAAAATGCCTAAGCCGAGATTTTCTAGTTGTTCGTCTTGATGAAAAAAAATCATTGTTCTTGAAGAATGTCCTTTAATCTAAAATCTGACGAGTATCAGTGTCTTGCTGACCTAAACTTATATGATTCTCCTGAATGTACGCGCTTGGCAACTCAAGCCGCAGTTGGGCGACATTTGCGGATAACATCAAATGATAATGATGTAGAGACGCGATTAATCGCGTCTGATGTAGAGACGCGATTAATCGCGTCTTTACAAGTTTGTTTGTGTGAGGATGATTATCCAGGATGGGTATCGCCAACAGACTTGAGTTTATTACAATCTGCTACTGTACTTTATGAAGCTAGTGCATTTTCTCAATCTCAGATCAAAAAACTGCTCGCTGAGGTAATTGTTTTTACCCAAAAAGCGATGCAACAAGCAAATTATTACCTCTGGGGTGGTACTGTAGCCCCAAATTATGATTGTTCAGGGTTGATGCAAGCAGCGTTCGCTTCGGTGGGTATTTGGATACCTAGAGACGCTTATCAGCAAGAAGAATTTACTCAGCAAATTAGTACAGCAGAACTAGAGGCGGGGGATTTGGTATTTTTTGGCACTCCCCAAAAAGCAACTCATGTCGGACTTTATTTGGCTGATGGTTATTACATCCACAGTTCCGGCAAAGATAAGGGACGAAATGGTATTGCAATTGACTGTTTGACGGAACAGGGAGATGCGGTTACTCAGTCATATTATCAGCAGCTGCGAGGTGCTGGTAGGGTTGTGAAGAGTTACGAACCGCAAAGACGCTAAGGACGCTAAAGAATATGAGGGGTGGGTTGATTTCGCAAAGGATAACTGAACAAAATGGGGCAATGTCAGCGGTTGTTCCTGATGTTTCGGTTGTGGTGCCCATATATAACGAGGTTGAAAGTATACCGCATTTGCTCGATGCGATCGCTTCCACTTTAATCGCAAGTGAGTTAAATTATGAAATAATTTGTGTGGATGACGGTTCTACTGATGGAAGTGCAGAGTTTCTGAGAAAAGAAGCGCAAATACGCAGCGATTTAAAAGCAGTTATTCTGCGACGCAATTATGGTCAAACGGCAGCAATGTCAGCCGGATTTAATCATGCTTTAGGTAAAGCAATAGTCACTTTAGATGCAGATTTGCAAAATGACCCAGTAGATATACCGTTGCTGCTGGCAAAGTTAGAAGAAGGTTACGATTTGGTCAGCGGTTGGCGGAAAAACCGTCAAGATGGTGCTTTGAAGCGATTACTTCCTTCCAAAATTGCTAACTGGTTAATTAGACGAACTACTAGCGTGAATATTCATGATTATGGTTGTTCGTTGAAGGCTTATCGCTCCGAATTGGTCGCAGATATGAACCTTTATGGCGAACTGCACCGATTTTTACCAGCTTTGGCGTACATTGAAGGAGCAAGAATTACCGAAATTCCGGTACGTCATCACGCCCGTCGCTTTGGTCAGAGTAAGTACGGATTATCGCGTACTTTCCGGGTGTTGATGGATTTGTTAACCATTTTGTTTATGAAAAAATTCCTCACTCGTCCGATGCACGTTTTCGGGCTGTGGGGCTTGATTTCTATGCTTTCCGGTGGTGCGATCGCTATTTACTTGACTTTTGTCAAATTAGCTTTTCATGAAGATATAGGCGATCGCCCTTTGTTAGTTTTGGCGGTTCTCTTATTATTAACCGGGGTACAGCTTTTTTGCTTCGGTCTTTTGGCGGAGTTGCTAATGCGTACTTACCACGAATCCCAAGGACGCCCAATTTACCGCGTGCGTGAAGTGATAACAAAAAAATAGAATCTGTAGGGGAACCACCCAGGTGCGGGGGAACCCCCCACACCTGACCTACCTTGACTTATCAGGAAAACTAACGGGAGCAAACCAGTCTCAAATATTGGTGTTTTGGGCAAGCAAAGAGGATCGAAGTGAAGACTGAAAGTGAGGCTAGAGATTCATAGCGATCGCTTCAACATCTTCTAGAGAAAGGGACAAAGCATCAGCTACTTGTTCTCGATTTAATCCCATACTAAGTAGTCGAGGTATTGCTTGTTGTAGACGTTGTTGTGCGGCTTCGGCTTGTTGTTGTGCGGCTTGCGATCGCGCCATTAATTCTCCAAATGTCATAAAAGGCTGACCATCTGGATATGAAAGTTGCCAGTGTTCACCGGAGACATCAAAACCAATTTGCAGCTGTGGACTCACCCATTTTTGACCAAAATCTACCCAGTCTAAACTATACTCACCCCGTAACCAAACTTGTAGTTCATTATTTGCTGGGTTATATATATAGTATTCCTCGACACCGTATTGACTGTAGAACAGCAACTTACGATCCATTTCTACTGATGTGTTGACTGGTGAGAGAATTTCAAATACTACTTGGGGCGGTTGATTTCCTTCTTCCCACTGCTTATAAGAAGATCGACGACCTTTAGGACGATTAAGGGCAACCATCACATCGGGTGCATATTTAATCTTGTTGTTGTCTCTAATGGGATACCAGAACAAATCACCAGCGATGAAAACATTGGGATTATCTGCAAATAGAATATCTAAATTACCTTTGATCAGGACGATAATTTCAAAGTGTTCTGTATTATTTGCCACAGGCTGACCATCAGATTCAGGATATAAAATCTCCGAAGGTGCAGAAGATTCAATTTGGGAAACCATCGCTGTTACCTCCACTCGTATTTCTATTTTAAGCGATACCTAACGGTAAGCTTTCCTTCGCATCCTCATTTTTTTACTTTACAGCATTTTTTAGGTAAAACGAAATTTATGAGCATTGACTCTGCGTTACTCTGCGCTTACCTCAGCGTCACGAGTGCGTTTAAATTCCAACCCTCAATTCGCCACGATATTCTGTCCTTAGCACCTTCACATTCTATTTAATCTCGGAAAAACAAAAAGTGTCACCCAAAATGTAAATATGGGCAAACAAATCAAATGAACTAATAAAACCGATGTCGCTACTCCGATAACTTGCCATTGAACTCCTATTAGTAACGCAGCGGCAAATATCCCAGTAAAGATGATATTCCACCGGAAATCTAAATTAGGTTTACCAATAGCTACTAACAACTGAGATGCTGCATCTGCAAAAGGTCGAGAAATTGCCGATAAACAAATCATAATTAAAACTGGAATCGCAGGTACCCACTTTTGCCCAAAAACAATTGGCACATAAAAAGGAGCCAAGCTAGCTTGTAATAAGACAAAGGGAATAATAATATAGCTAATAGTTTTGAGGCTGCTAAAGTAGCGTTTTTTAAACTCAAACCAATCGGAGCGCGCTGCACATAAATGAGGTAAAATTGCTGAACTAACGGCGTTGATAATACTTAAGCTAATGCCTAAACCAGCATTAAAGCCAAAGAAGTATATACCCAGTTCTTTAATGCCGATAAAGCGCCCAACTATGAGATAATCTAAGTTATTTCGGAGAGTTTTGAGTAAACCAACACCGAGCAAGTTTTTACCAAAGCTGAAAATTTCTCCCCAGTGCTTAGTGGTGAATTTAGAGTGCGATCGCCAATCATGAAAATAATAGTATATGATTAACTCTAGCGGCGCGACTAAAAAGGCTGGCAACACAAAAGACCACACACCCATCCCCGCAACCGCTAATATAGCAGAAAATATACTTGCAAACGAGTTTTGCAAGCTGTCAGTCACAGCGATAATTTTTAAGCGATTTTCTCTTTGAATTAAAGTCTTTTGAATAGCCGAGATGGGCCAAATTAAATAAACAAGTCCTGATACAATAATTGGCAAAAGAATTTGATTATTTTTATAGAACCAAGAAATAGGAAAAGCGGCAATACTCTGGATGAAAAATAAACTGATAAAAATTATCCAGTTTAACCAGTATGCAGAATTACATAAAACCTCTAATTCTTTTTCTTCAGCTTGAATAATTTTTGCACCAATACCGACATTGGTAAACGTCAAGGTAAACTCGCGAACTGTCATCACAATTGCTCCCAAACCGTAGTCGTAAGGAGTCAAAAAACGAGCGATGATGACTACCAATCCTAAACGCAAGACTCTGTAGACAATTTCTGTTATACCTAACCAGCTAAGATTGCGAAGAAACTGGCTAGATAGTTTTTCTTGGAATCGATTAATTAATTGCTCAAGAAAATTTGGTTTCTGTAGATGCCGCTTATTAATAAATGTCATATTCTAATACATAAAAGCAGAGGGTATTATTATTTCGTAGTGAGCGCTACCCTGGGGGAAAGCTCCGCTAACAGCGCTCAAGCAAAAACTTTTAAGGGCTGAAGCCCTTACTACAATGTTAATGTTCAACGGTATTAGCAACCGTCCCTAAAATAGAAACACGAGAAGATTTTAATTCTTCTAATGCTTGTTTCAAAGTAGGACGAAGTGCTTTACCTAATCCGGTAACTAACACAATTCCATCTACTTGCGAAAGTAAAACATTGGTATCGAGACGACCTAAAAGATGTGGAGTATCATACACAACTAAGTCGTAATTTGTTTGTGATCTATCGATGAAAGTCTGCATTCTTAATGAAGACAAAAGCTTTGTGGGATTTGCAGGTATTTTCCCAGCAGTCAAGATAAACAAATTATCATCTGAAGGTGATTGCTGAATTACTTTGCTGATATCTATACCTTCAGAAAGTACTTCACTAAATCCCTGATTATTTAATAAACCGAATCTCAGATGTATTTGCGGATGGCGTAAATCTCCATCTACTAATAGTACTCGCGCTCCAGCTTCTGCCGCCATCTGTGCTAAATATGATGCTACCGTGGTTTTACCTTCGCCAGATGTCGCAGAAGTGATAGCAATTGAGCGAGTAGAAGCCTCCAATTTATAAGATTGAACTTTCGTATAAAATGAGCAAAATGCTTCTACAAACTGAGCCGATCTCTGTTGTACAGATTTAGTATGATTATCTAATTCGCGTTCCGGATTGTGTTTTTTAGTTAACTGAACTACATCACCTGCACGCGCCAATTTTTTCAATTCTTTATGGAAAGGAATTACCCCCAATAAAGGCAATTGAGTTGTCTGTTTTATCTCGTCACCATCGTGATAGACATTTTCTAAATTATCGAGAACGAAAGCAACTAAAATGCCTAAAAGGATACCTGCAACTCCTCCCAAAAGTATGTTACTTGCACCGCTAGGTGAAACGGGCATTAATTGACCGGTTTTGTTACGCGGTAATGTGGGAGGCATAATTAGTTCCCAAGGAACTTCTTGTTGTGCAGCATCTACGCGCAATGCTTCTTGGCGATTTAAAAGCTGATTCAACGTATCAGTAGCTGCTTGCAATTCTCGTTGCATATTAGCGTACTGACGTGAAAGTACTGGATATTCAAGAAGTTGTTGATTTAGTTGAACTTGAGCTGCATTAGTCGCTTCCAAACTGGCTTCAAGTGACTTAACTTGGTTAGTATTATTAGCCAATTGTTGGATAAGTTCGCGGCGAATAGAATTTTGGAAACCGCCTATTTTGGATGGATCTAATTTGACATCGGGTGCGTTATTTCCTAATGTTAATTCTGCTTCTTTATTCAATAAAGGTATCAACTTATCTCGTTGGTCGCGCAAAAGCCTGATTGTCGGACTTTCATCTTTAAAACGAACTGATTCAATAGCAATCTTGGCTTCTATGTCGCGGATGCGAGTAAGTATCTGTTGATATTGAGGTGATTCACTCAAAGCTGAAGCTGCGATCGCTTCATTTTGTGGCATTCCCAACTGACCTTGTAATGAAACAAATAATGACTTTGCCTCAGCCAATTTGTTCTCAGTTTCTAACTTTGTTGCTTGCAGTTCATCACGTCTTTTTAACAGTTGTTCCCCTTGTAATTGCGGGTTAAACAAGTCATGCTGCTGTTGAAAAAATTGTAAGTGACCTTGCAACGCATTTACCCGACGTCGCAATTTTGGTACCTGTTCATCAACAAATTTGATTCCCTGACCTAAATTAGTTTGCTGTTGTTCTTGACTGTACTTTCGATAAGCTTGCGATACGCGATCCAAGACAATCTGAATTTTTTGCGGATCGGAGTCACGATAACGAACCTCAATAATTCGAGATTCATCTTTGCCTTTTGCCATCCGGTTAACATAGAGCGTACCTTCTCGTCCGCTAGCTAGTTTACCAGATACATCATTGCCAACCAAGCGATCGTAGCCAATCTCTGGATATTGTTTTTGGAGTTCTTGAATTACCGGATTTATCACCTTCGGACTTTTCAAAACCTCCACCAAAGCCTGATAATCCAAAGCAGTAGTATTTTGTCTGCTGATTTCGTTGACATTCTGCTGCAACGTTTGCGAAAGCAAAATCAGTAACTCATTATCGGAACTTTTTAAAGGTTCAACTAATAGTTGAAACTTCCCTTCATATTTGGGAATACGAGTTGCACTCCAGCCAATTGTTCCTGTTGTAACGATAACTGCCACACTAGCAATTACAGCTACCCTGCGGCGTAAAACTGTAACAATTTGACTCAAACCTTGATTGTTTTCATTGCCTTCAGGTTTTTTCCAAAACCCATAAGATTCTCTTGACAATGAATTTGAATTTTTTAGTTCCGGCAAATCTTCTTCCTTAATTGGCATCTGCGTTCCCATGCAAAACTGTTGAAGATATCAATTTGATAATTCTCTAGACGCAAAACTTAATTTTTTTTTCCAACCGAGGTAGGCAGATAATTTGAATAGCTACCAATAGCTAGTGTTGCGATCGCCAAAACCTAGATTGCATTGTTGACAAAAAAAAGCGAACAGTCAACATAAAGTTATATTGTAGACCCTGTATCTTGGATTAATTATGTCTCAAGAAATTGATTTTGGAGAATGAGAGACATTATCTTACCAAATTTTTCTAAAGTCTAGATACCCTCAACATATCCTGTTAACACAATAATGTACTACGCTTCATCAAAATCTTCATCAAAAAATATTCTTCATGAAGATTAAGTAAAGTTAATCCTAAAATTCTTTTTTCAAGTTAAATTTGGGGACAGAGCCGCATCAAATCTTAACCAGGATAGTATTTTTTCAATTCTACCGCTCTTCAAATCGCCAACTGTGCTAGTAATTACAGGTTAATGCATTGCCAGTTTATAGCTGACTAGGAATTTTTATAAATGAGAAAGTTCCGGATTAGCTATTGATAACATCTGCGTGCTGACTTGTTCATTAAATAACTTTATCAGCAGTTTTGGCTAGGCTACTCATACTATTAAAAGGCACCTATTTCGTTTCAATAACTTCCTTTTGATAGCAGTACTAAAGTGGAAAAATAGAGTTGTAATGATTAGATTTACAAAGCTAGTTGAAAAGGCATTTGTTGTATTTTCTCTTTTTCTTTCAACAGCTGCTTTGATACCCGTGCTATTAGAAAGTCCAGATGGTAGTATTGCACAAGATCCTTATAGTCCCTTACTTTTTATGGGGATTTATATGGTAACTTTGCTTTTGCTTGTGACACGACGAAAGAGTTTTTTGCTGGTTGCACAAAAGGACTTTTTAATTTGGGTACTGGTAGGAATTGCATTAGCATCAGCAATTTGGACTGTAGCACCAGATATTACGTTACGCCGCAGTTTATTGTTGTTAGGAACAACTCTATTTGGCATATACTTAGCTATGCGCTACAGCTTGCGAGAGCAACTACAGTTATTAAGCTGGGCGCTAAGTTTGGTAATTTTACTTAGTATTGTGTTTGCCATAGGATTGCCATCTTACGGTTTGATGAGCATTCAAGAAGGAGGCGTTCATGCAGGTGCTTGGCGGGGTATAATCTCGCACAAAAACCTCTTGGGACGGTTGATGGTTTTAAGCAGTATGGTGTTTTTATTCGTAGCAATTTCTGATTCTATTGCTAACAGTAAATACCGTTGGCTTCCGTGGATTGGCTATGTTCTTTCCATTGTTTTAATAGTCCGTTCAACATCCAAAACTGCCATAGTTGTGTTTGTGGTACTGATGATAATTATGCCGTTGTATAGAACTTTGCGACGTAATTATAACCAACTAATACCCATAGCGATCGCACTCATTCTTGTAGTAGGAAGTGCAACTATTTTATTTGTCGATAACTTACCCTTAATCACCAGCGCATTAGGGAGAGATTTGACATTAACAGGACGGACAGAGTTATGGAGTGTGATGCTTGAACTCATTCAAGAACGTCCTTTATTAGGCTACGGATTTAATGGCTTTTGGAGAGACTGGGATAGCGATGTCACTGCCTATCTTTGGCGTACACTTAAATGGGAATGTCCCTACGGTCATAACGGCTTCATGGATTTATTAGCCGAATTAGGTATATCCGGATTAGCTGTATTTTTCTTGAGCTTAACAACAGCTTATATCCAAGGAGTGCGTTGGTTAAGAATTACCAAAAATGTAGAAGGACTATGGACATTAATGTATCTAAGTTTCTTGGTAATTTATAACATCAGCGAAAGTACTTTATTAGCTACTAACAGCATCTTTTGGATTCTATATGTATCCACAATTTTTTCAATGGCTATAGAGTCAGAACAAGCTCAGATTTACAGCTATGCGTCTGCAATGACACAAGAAAAAGAGCCAAACTTTAGATAAGGAAAAAGAATGCTAATTTCAGTATGTATAGCAAGTTATAAACGTCCTGAAGGATTAAACCGCTTGCTAGCTGGTTTAAATCAGCTAACTTTTAACAAGTGCGAAACTCCAGAAATAGAAGTAATTATTGTTGATAACGATGTCACTGGTTCTGCGAGTAAAGTTTGCACAAGTCACCTGCTTAATTTTCAATGGAAAATGAAATATTTCATTGAACCGCAGCGGGGTATTTCCTATGCGAGAAATAAAGCGATCGCCTGCGTTAACAAAAATGCCAACTTCATCGCTTTCATCGATGATGACGAAGTTCCTCAACCATCTTGGTTAGATGAACTTTTATCAGTTCAGCAAACACATAATGCAGACGTAGTAACCGGACCAGTATTACCATACTTTATCAAATCAGACGTACCTAAATGGGTTATCCAAGGTAAATTTTTTGAGCCACAACGTCACCCCACAGGACATTCACTCAAAGTAGCATTTACTAACAACGTCCTAATTCGCTCGTCAATTTTACACAACATAGATAAAATTTTTGATGAGCGTTTTGCACTCTCCGGTGGCGAAGATTCCAATTTTTTTATGCGCCTCTACCGTGCAGGATATAAACTAATATGGGCAGATCAAGCCCTAGTTTACGAATGGATACCCGAAAGCCGTACTAACATCAAATGGATACTTCAACGCGGTTATTTAGGTTGGAGCAGACACAGCTTTTGTGAGCGGGAACTTTACCCTTCAATCATCCTACTCACCATCCGCATCACCAAAGGAATCGCACTAATTGCTCAAGGATTATGCTTCATCCTCCCCTCTCTTTTCTTCGGACAGCATCAATTTATTAAAGCATTATTACGTATTTACAAAGGTGTAGGAACCCTCGCAGGTATCGCCGGAATGCACTACGAAGCTTACAAAATAACTCAAGGAATATAACCCTTCAAAATAGATTCCCTCCCCCTCATTCTCTGCGCCTCTGCGGTTCGTTAAACAGTTGCATCTCAACTCATCTCCCGTAATTGTGAGAAACCAACTCTTCAACACACCTCACAAATTAAAGACTTACACGTAGTAAGCGTTGAAACGCTTATTTAAGCACGAAGAGTGCTTACTACCTAAAAACTCCCAACTTTCCCAATGAAAATATTATACTTAACAACCGTCCTTCCTAGTAAAAAAACAACAGGCGGTGAAATTGCATCACAGTCATTTATTGATGCTCTTCAACATGATGGACATGAAGTCTTAGTCTTAGGATATCAACGCCCAGGTAGTATTTCCAAAGCAAAAACAAATGAAATACCCATCGCCGAAAGACACATAGAAACAGAAAAATCCCGATTTTATCCAATGCTTTGGATGAGCTTAGGGCTATTAAAAAATCTTCCCTACTCCTCAGCCAAATATTATTCTCAAAAATACATCAATCAACTGAAAATTATTTTAAAACAAGAAAAATTTGACATTTTCATCATAGATCATGCCCAAATGGGCTGGTTAGCGCCTTTCGTTAACAACAAAGCAAAAATTATATTCATCGCTCACAACGTTGAACATGAAATATATCTAGCGCAATTAAAAAATTCTCAAAGCCAAATATCACAACATATATATCAGCGAGAAACTGACCTCATCAAAGATATGGAAGATAATTTGGCGAAAACAGCTACACAAGTTTGGACATTTACAGAAGATGATGCAAGCTACTTTCTAAATATCAATAAAGCAAGTAAATCCTTTCATTTACCTTCAAGCTTAAAAATATCACCACATCAACCTACAATCAAAAACTTTGATATAGGTATTATCGGTTCTTGGACATGGAAAGCTAATAAATTAGGACTGAATTGGTTTTTAGAAAAAGTTTATCCGCACTTACCCACAAACTTATCAATTCACATAGCTGGGTTAGGTGCCGAATGGTTGCGCGGAAAGTATCCTAATATCAATTATTGCGGTTTTGTCCCCAGTGTCCAAACATTTATGACACAAGCGAAAGTATTAGCAATTCCCTCGATTAGTGGGGGTGGGGTACAGATAAAAACTTTGGATGCGATCGCTTCCGGTTCTCCTTTAGTAGCAACACCTACAGCATTACGTGGCATATCTGAATATCCCTCTTCAGTCATAGTTGCCGAAAAGCCAGAGGAATTCGCTAATAGTTTGGTTCAATTATTAACCTTAAACACAATACCAGATATTTGTGCCGATGCGATCGCCTGGTCAGAAAACCGTCACTCGAAATTTTTGACGGATATTATTTATGCCATAAATCATCTTTAATACATGATAAATCTATCAATACAACGGCTTAAATCAATACTACAAAGAAGCTTCATTGCACAAATTGTCATTGGCTTTATTTTAGTTTTATTCTCTACGAATCTCTACCTTTTTTCGCCACAGTTCTCCACCAGCACAGAAGCCGCAGCTACTAATATTATCTTGCCTTTATCCACTCGCGGTTCTCAGATTGTTGACGCTAAAGGCAAAATTTTCATGTTGCGCGGAATCAATTGGTTTGGTATAGAAGTTAACACACATGCTCCTCATGGTCTTTGGAGTAGAGACTATAAAGAGATGCTTGCTCAAATTAAAAGTTTGGGCTACAACTTTATCCGCTTACCCTATTCCGTAGAAGCACTGCGTTCTCAAAACATCAGCGGTATCAACTTTTCTATTGGTGCAAATAAAGATTTGCAAGGCAAAACTCCCCTTGAACTGATGGATTTAGTAATTCAAGAGGCTCAACGTCAAGGGTTGCTGATTCTGTTAGATAGTCACTGTCTTAAAGATGACCATATTTCTGAATTATGGTACGGCGATGGATTCACCGAAAAAGACTGGATTGACACTTGGACGATGCTGGCAAATCGTTACAAAAAATACACCAACATCATCGGAGCAGATTTGAAGAATGAACCCCACGGTAGTGCTAGTTGGGGAACTGGAAACCAAGCTACAGACTGGCGATTAGCAGCAGAGCGTGCGGGAAATCAGATTCTCAATATAAACCCAAATTGGCTAATTCTCGTTGAAGGAATCGAGAAAAATGTGCCCGGTCAAAAACAGTCACATTACTTTTGGGGTGCAAATTTAGAAGGTGTCCGCAAGTATCCAGTACGTCTGAAAGTACCTAAAAAACTAGTATATTCACCGCACGAATATGGTGGTTCTAATGTGTCGTGGTTTGCAGATCCGATATTCCCAGCAAACCTTTATCAACGCTGGGAAATTGGATTTAATTATATTGCAACTCAACGTATCGCTCCAATTTTAATTGGTGAATTTGGTGGATATTTTGTAGATAACAAATCAAAAGAAGGTATTTGGCAACGGTTTCTTGTCGATTACATTGCTAAGAAAAAATTGAGCTTTGCTTATTGGTGTTGGAATCCTAATAGTAAGGGTACTGGTGGCATTCTGCTAGATGACTGGCGAAATATAAATGCTCCCAAACAGAAACTTTTGAATAAGTTATTGAAATAACTGTAAGTCCGCGCACCATCCGGACTTCGTTTGTCTAGCCGCGACTTCCAGTCGTCAGGCGATATCAATATAGGACTTTAACATGTCGAAAAACACTAAATCAAGAATTTTAATTGTCTCAATGAGAAACTTGCATTCTCAAGCTTTTCGCTCTGCCGAATATGAATTTGAGGATGCAATTTGTACTTTTGACTATGCTGATATGCTTATGCCGGAATTTGCATCTGGGTTCTCTCAGCAAATAAATAAAAAGTTAGCAAATTATGCGGGATTAACTGTAGGGAACGGCAAGTTTTTGAAATCAGGTTGCCGAACATCAACTGTAGAGAAAGAATATGATTTATTATTTTTTATCTGCCAGCATTTTTGGGATATTACTTGTATAAATTCAATAAATAAATGGCGAGAAAAGTGTCATAAAGCTGTTTTATGGATAGATGAAATATGGGCTAAAGAAGTTTTAGAACATAAGACTAAGCTTTGTCTGGAACTTGTCAAAGATTTTGATTATATTTTCACGACTCAAGCCAGAAGTGTTGATGCGATCGCTAATCTAATTCAACGCCCTTGTTACTCTCTACCTTATGCTGTCGATGCAATAAAATTTTGCCCTTATCCACATCAACCTCAAAGAAATATTGATGTTTATAGTATTGGTCGTCGTTCACCAATAGTACACAAAGCTTTAATAGAACTAGCAGAAAAAGATAATTTTTTATATTTGCATGACACTCTCAAGGGTTTGCAAATGATGGATTATAAAGAACATCGAACTTTATATGTTAATCTAATTAAAAGAAGTCGTTATTTCATCGCTAACAAAGCCAAATTTGACAGCGTTAATCAAACAGGTAATCAACAAGAATTAGGTTCTCGCTTTTTTGAAGGAGCCGCAGGTGGAGCAGTAATGATTGGAACTCCTCCAATTTGTGAAGCTTATACCACATACTTGAATTGGCAAGATGCTGTAATTGAAATTCCCTATAATGCTGCTGATGTAGCTGATATCATAGCAGAACTTGATGCACAGCCCGAACGCATAAATAGAATAAGTCGAAACAATATTATTAACTCACTATTACGCCACGACTGGGTATATCGCTGGAGCCAAATATTAGATAAAGTCGGACTCGAACAAACACCAGAAATGTTATCTAAACAAGCTGATTTAAAGAATCTAGCCCAAAGTATTTAGCCCGCGTAGGCGGGCTTTTCCTATTATTTAGCCCGCCTACGCGGGCTTTGTTAGTATAGCCAAGCCACTGCGTTGGGCGGCTCTGCCGACTTGTTCGCGCAGCGTCTCCCTTTGGGAGAAGCATGTGGCGTGCGACTTCTAGTCGCCAGGGCTAATTACAATCTGTCAACAATTTCCCAAATCTTCCTATCATATTTAAGGTCTTTTTTCAGAAACAACTTTAATTTTTGTTTCAAAAGTAGTAGGAAGAAAACAACGTCATCCACTAAATATCTTTTCCACAATCTTTTAGGTTCACTTAATAATCTAAACAACCATTCTAACCCTACTTCACTCATCCATTTAGGCGCTCTTTTCACATTTTCGGCTTCAAAATCGATAGTTGCTCCTAATGCCATAAATATTTTGATAAATGGCAAACTATCTTTGTACTTGTATATCCACTTTTCTTGTTTTGGAGCACCAACACCTATGACCAAAACTGTGGCACGCGAATTATTAATCATGTCAATTATGTTTTGACATTCTTTTTGGTCATGTTCAAACCCAAAAGGCGGAGAATATGTAGCAATCACCATATTTCTGCCGACTTTTTTATTTATCTTATTTTGAGCCGTAAATGCTACTCCTTTACCCGCTCCTAAAAGAAAAATCTTTATCTCCTCGTTTTTCTTATGGTAATTGTAGAAAGCAGGAAATATGTCGGAACCTGAGATTTTTTCTTTGATTGGTGTTCCGAGAAATCTTGAAGCATAAATCAGGATTTTACTGTCACAAAGGTTATAATCACTAATGCTATATGCTTGCAAAAATTCCGGGTCTTTTTCGAGTTTGATGAGATGATCGACATTGGGCGTAAATACTACCCCCGATTCTAAGTTTTCTAAAAACTCTCTCTTTGACAAATTGTCAAATTCCAAGTTCAGAATTTTAACTTTCTTCATCGTAGCGCCCAGTACATGATAACTTTCAACTTGTTTACAAAACAAAGAATATACAGTGAAGCGTGAGGAGAAGTTTGTTGAAGATTCAATATTGTTCTTTCAATGTTCCGGATTTTCTTAGTGTAGACATTTGTTATTCAGATATAAATACATTATTATCTACAACCTTAATTATCACGAACAAAACTAGAACATTTAACCACACAATCTGTAATGTGAGAAACTAATTCAAAACCAAGTAAGTTGAGGAGCAATATAATTTTGGTTTTGATTTACCAAATTTTTGTCGTAGATAAAAGCTAAGAGTAAATTTTCTAACGACTTCAATCTGATAATAAATATTAGCTTAACATAAAAGAGAAAAAAACAATAGTAGCTTCAACTATTTTTTTTCATGAAAAAAATATTAAGTACAGTAAGTATAAAGTTAAGAAAAGCCGGAATTTTCTGGAATTTATCTATTTTTACTGACAATAGTATGGCGATCGCTAAGGTGAAAAATTTGTAAAGCACAGTCCAAAGACTGGCATAGTCGATTAATGTGAAAACTACTGTAATCCAATTTTTGTTAATCCGGATGTGCGAGACAAAAACAACAGCCTTCTCCTTCTCAGCACTGTTACACTTTCATGTTGAGGCATCACCATTTCCAACTGCCGTAGAGACTTTCAGAGCGCGGAACGTCTCTACTTCCCATTTTCAGCAACACCTAAGTATAGTTAATTTTTGTCAACTGTCAAATTCAGGATATATTACTTGATTTTATGGTGTCAGATATTAAGTACTTTCTACCCAATTAAGTATGTATGAATTGAATTTTTGGTGTTAGATTTTGAATATCGCCAAAAGTTGACTTAAATAACGAAACCGATTATGTATTCTGGTGATATTCTTTGAGGAGTGAATGTGAGTAATATTTTTCTTCGTAAACCTGTTTTTTACCTGACCAGTATAACTATGGCAGTTCTAGGTAGCGGCTTATCTGCTGTTGCTCAGACAGTACCAGCGGTTCAACAATCAACTCATCTGTCTGTTGAACAAACGAGTGTTGGGGTAGAGACTCAAAGCCAAAACTTCTCTACTGTCTCAGAAGACAATCCAGTTTTGGTATCAGATTCTACAACTTCGCCACAGTTTCCAGGCATCACTACAGAGGAAACTGCTAATCCGATAGTCACGCCAGTTCCCGGAACAATGTCAACCTCGTCTGCCGCACTAACTGCCCAGTACCCACAAGCGCAATTTCAAGCATCTCCACCTAAATCCGATCCTCAGGTGGCACAAGCGGATATTAATCCGGGTAGACCTACCCGTGGTGGCAGTAGCTATGTTGGTATCGCTGGCAACATTGGTATAAGTGGCGGTGATTCCGCTCTGGGCGACGCAAATTTTATGGTGATTAGCAAAATAGGATTGTCAAATGCCATATCAGTGCGACCGTCGGCTGTGATTGGCGACAATACTGCTTTTTTGATTCCTGTTACTTACGACTTTTCCTTCCAGCAGGCATCAGATCCATTTAGCGAACCATTACCTATAGCTCCTTATGTCGGAGCTGGTGCCGCAATTAAAACTGGGAATGACACTCAAGTCGCCTTTTTAGTATCTGGTGGCATTGATGTGCCTCTAAATGCTCAATTTACGGCAAACGCTGCTGTAAATGCCGCATTTTTTGATGAAACTGACATCGGTTTGTCCATTGGAGTTGGTTACAACTTCGGTCGCTTCTAAATCTAATTCGGAATTACGCAATGGGCATTGGGCATCGACCGCTCTTTTATTATGTGTTGCCCGAAACCCTTGATTAGACGTAGCAGTGCTACGTCTCTACATCTTTTCTACCAGATGTCTATTACCTAATTTTTATTTGGGGCTAACTTTATCTATCGTCTTGATTTTGCCATCGTCGCCAACTGTCCAAACATCGTAAACACCAATCACATCGCCATTTTGGTCAATATCTACGTTGCCACTAGCTCCCTGATAGTTAATTTTCTTACCTTCACTGAGTAACTTCAGTCCCTCGCAGACATCAGCAACTTCTGTACCTGGACCATTGGCAACTTCACGGATTTTGCTGGCTATGCCGACACCTGTATTATCTTTAGCAGATTGCGCTGCCAATGCTAACAAAGCGGCAGCGTCCCAAGCGTGAGCGGTGTATGGTGCTGGTGGAGATCCTTTTTTGGATTCCCAAAGCTTGGTGAAAGCATCTAATCCTTTACCATTGGAACCAGGTACGGTACCGATCGCTCCACTAACAATATATTTACCATCGGCAGCTTTACCAACTCTATTCGGGAAGGTATCTGACTTAGTGCCATCTGTCAACATAATCTGTACTCCCTGAGCCAGACCTTGCTGATAAGCAGTTTTTAGTAGTAGACTAGCAGTCTCTTCATAAGCTACGACCAATACTGCATCTGGTTTACCGGCAAAAGCTGCTTGAGCTTCGCTATCAAAAGTCGTGGCTTTGGGGTCGTAACGGGTGGGGCTGTTTTTGTTAACTACTGTTCCACCTAATTTCTCAAAAGCTTGGACAAATGCTTTTTCAAAACCTACACCGTAGTCGTTGTTAATCACAACTGTAGAAACTTTTTTGAAGCCTTTTTTATTCGCAAGTTGAGCCAAGGCTAATGCTTGGTAGGTATCGGGGGGAGCAGTCCGCGCCCAATAGCCTTTATAATCTCCTTTAGCTGCTTTTTCGGTAAACACCGGGCTAGTACTACCTGGAGAAATCAACATTACTTTATTGGGTGTGGCGATGGAAACTGCGGCTGTAGAAACGCTGCTGGCAAAAGACCCAACTACACCACCAACTCTATCTACGGTTGCCAATTTCGTCATCCCCGCAGCACCGGCTCTAGGATCGGTTTGGTCGTCTACTGATACGAGGGTGACTTTTTCACCATTCACCCCACCACAAGCGTTAACTGTATCCACAAGTAAGGGAACAGAACCCACCATTTGCTGACCGATGGAAGCTAAGTCACCTGTTGATGGTAACAGCGAACCAATTTTCAGTCCTTTGGCATTACTCCCTGTGGTTTCTGGGCTAGGTGGGGCAGTGGTACTAGTAGTAGTTGTTGTTGTGGTGGTTTCCGTACAAGCTGCCGCTAAAAAGCCAGATAATAAAGTAGCTAAACTCAGAGCTAAGGCGGAATTGATTTTTTTCATAAGTTATTTTGACTCCTCTGATTTATGGGAGCCTGAAAGTAAGATTCTAGACAGATTATTAGCTTTTTATCTTACAAGACTCCGGATGATAAATAATATCATCATCTTTAGGGCATCATCCTTAGGGAATAAAAGTGTTTGCTGCGTTTGTGTGGGATAGCAGTAGACATAGGAGTGGAAAAGATGTAGAGACGTAGCACTGCTACGTCTCTACAAGGGTTTTGGGTAACGCATAGTTCATTTCTGGAGATGTCTAGTGTAGGTTTAAATGCGATCGCTTGAAACAACCAAAATTAATTCATCCCATTTCTTGATATTTTTGCGGATTTTATACTAGCCACACTGAAGTTAATCAAACAACACAGCGACTTTCATGATGAATACAAATAAAAAATATATTATCCCTTTTATTGTTATAGCGATCGCTGCCAGCATCAGCAGTTGTAATTCAACCCAAGCTTCTCGAAATCTTGACGAAACAGCATCAGCAGCCACAACAACACCAACTAACAGTGTTTCATCCCAAATCCAAACCCAGGCTCAACTGCGAGCTAAATCGAGCCAAGAGCAGCCTTTTTCGACAGAACCCTTTACTGAAAATGCCGCTTTGTCAACTTCTCTAGCTACCACTGGCAAGACTATTGACCTTACCCTATACACAAGTGATAGCGAATGTCAACAATTGATTCCGAACACAGTTTCAGTGCCAGCAGAAGAACCTGCAACGGGTATTGTGAGTAAAATCATAGAGCAACAAGATACAGGCGATTTTAATTTATCTGGTTATCGTGTCAGTGTAAAAAATCGTCTTGCTACCGTAGATTTCCGAATATCCCCTGAGTCTAAACGGCAGTTTGTTTCTCTTTCCCATTGCGAGCAGTTTGCATTATTTGGCAGCCTTCGCAAAAGCTTGACAAGCAATGCTCAACTAAATATTAAAAAGGTTCGCTTCACCGAAAGAGGTAAGAAAATTATTCTTTAATTATGAAGTGCGGTAGAGACGTTCCGGTGGAACGTCTTTAAGGGAGTTATGACATCGACCGAATTTAAATATGCATTATCCAGAACCCTTGTAGAGACGTAGCAGTGCTACGTCTCTACTCTATGTCTAATAAACTCTTTCTATGCGCTTTTGCTACAAGTACGTAAGCCAAAAAAATATTCACTATTTAGCACAGGTTGGAGGAGACACAAAATCAGTACCCTCAGAAGCAGAAGAAATAAGCGTTACCTCCCCTGCATCATTGAATACCCAACCCGTAGCAGGTAGAATTTCTATAGTTTTTGGTTTTGCAGGTTTAGCCGTAGATGTCGTCGATTGTTGTGCAGTGGCAGCGCTGAGGCGAGAATCAGTCCAAACAACGTCACTGTTAAGAAAATCGTCAGGGCTAAGAGGTAAACCACCGCGTCCGGTGACAGTGAATTCACTACCACCCTTGCCAAAAGCGTTACAGCTAGAAGCTATTAGTTGTGGGCTATTTACTAAAGCAGTGGGCAGTTTTACTAATCCTCTAGTAGGGTCTATATCTGGGTTATTGATTTCTACAGTTCCATTTAACTCAGAATTTGCCCCTCTAGCGGTGATGTCACTTTCTGGCGTAAGCGCATCCCGGAACTGAGTACCAAAAATTCCTTGAGTATTGATTCTAACTTGACCGCCACGGAAGTCAGCAGAATTTGCGCTGATGTCGCTATTTTCTAAAGCGGCTAAAACGTCGGTGTCGATGGTGATATTGCCGCCAGTGATATTGCTTCCAGTGGCATTAGTAGTGATGTTGCTGCCACGACGCAGGATTAAATCTCTAGAACGCAGGTTGATATTTCCCTGTCCCGCTGTGGTGTTAGCGCTAATAGTACCTTGGTCAAGTCGAATAGAGCGTGCTGTAGCTTCTAAATTGCCTGCACCTCCTGTTTCTCGACTCCTTACAGTTGCTCCCGCCCCATCTCGGACAATTAATCTTCCAGTAGTTATTTTAATGTTTCCGGCAGTTCCAGCACTTCCAGATGTAGCAAATAAGCCGCTGGGAAAGCGACCATCTGCTGAAGTACCGCTAAGTTCCACTAGCTTTGAGGCATTCAAAGCTATAGTCCCCCCCTGTCCCTCGCCAAAAGTACTAGCTCCTATCTGTGCGCCATTTCTAATAATCAACCGATCTGTTGTAATAGTCAAATTTCCGCCTGATCCCGTGGCTTGTGGCAAGACTTGAGAAAATAAGCCGCTAGGGAATATACTGTCGGTTGGTGAGGTGCCGCTCAACTCTATAGCATCTTGAGCAGTGACAATCAAATTCCCCCCTGAACCCCTGCTAAAAGCAGAAGCCGATACCATAGCTCCATCGCGCACAGTCAATCGTTTAGTGTCAATAATTAAGTTGCCAGCAGCCCCCATAGCTTGGGATTGAGTAAACAAGCCGCTACTAAATAAAGTTGATTCTCCACTTAACTCAACAGAGTCAGAAGCTGTTACTGCTAAAGTTCCTGCCAACCCTTCTCCAAAAGTAACAGTTCTAGCTTGTGCCCCATCTCGGACAATTAGCTTTCCAGTAGTAATCGTCAAGTTACCTGCATTTCCAGTGCTGTAGGTTTCGGCATATAAACCACTGGCAAACAAACCTGTGCCTATCAATTCGACAAACTCGGAGGCTTTTACACTAAGATGACCTCCGCGACCTTCAGAATAAGTGTAGTTAGATATATATGCCCCAGATGTAGCAATTAACTTCCCCGTAGCAATCTTCAAATCCCCAAGTGATCCACTACCTTGAGATTCAGTAAACAAGCTGCTTGCATATTCACCATCTCCTGACTCTCCAATCAGTTCTATAGAATCTGTAGCATTGACGCTAAAACTTCCTCCTGACTTTGAGCCTTGGGTGATGGACAGAATCGAGGAACCATCTTGTACTGAAAGTCGCCTTGCCTGCACCTGAATCTCGCCACCCCCCTCACCACTAGTATCTGCTGAGGCTTTTCTAGTCAATTGGATTGCTCCAAAATTTTCCACACCTGAATATCCTAAAACAAAGCCAGAATCCACTGGAGTCAAGCTGACTAAACTTGGATCGGCAACACTACCGAGTTCAATCCGTCCCGACTCTGCCCTTAGATTCCCACCGTCTAGCACTATATCACCGCCAACAAGGGCTAAGGTTTTTCCCGGCTGAACCTGGAGTCCTAGACTATCAGTCCGAATAGTCGATCCTATGTCTGAATAACTCAGATTATGACCCGATCCTTGCACAAGGATGCTTCCCGGATTTGCTTGTAATTGCAAACCAATAGGAACACTAATCGTCAACAGAGGTGTTGTTTGTGGAGCGATCGCACTAAATGTAGTACCATCAGCAAAGTTAAAACTACTAGCTGTACTTGCCAAAAATGAGCCACCGACATTCAAACTGGCATTTTGACCAAAAACAATCCCTGACGGGTTAATCAAAAACAAGTTAGCATTACCGTTAGCGCGAATCAAACCATCAATATTAGATATTGATCCACCTGTTACCCTGCTAATAATGTTCTGAATGTCAACAGTATTGTTGAAAAAAGCAGTGCTACCAGTAGGGATAGAAAATTGCCCAAAGCTGTGAAATAAATTACTTCCAGCTTGAGTTCCACCAGTGATGTTAAAGGTGTTACCCTCTAATCTGATGTTGGAATTATTGGGTAGAGTGCCATCTGGTGTAATTTGTTGAGCAAAAGCGCAGTTTTGAGAGAAAACACTTGCACACAACCCTGCAATACCTAACAACCAGCCCCAACGAGTAGTCCCAAAGACGCACATTACACTCCCCCCAAGTATTGTGATGTTTACTTGATTACATTATTAATGAGTAAACCACAGGCATGTAAGGTTGTTGAATTCTTGCCAAAAATGTTAATAAAAAGCTCTCTTCGCCTACTCAGCATTCCCCACTCCCCACTTTTTATCTCCAATAAGTACATGGGCATAAATAAACGCTCCTTAGCGTAGTAACGGCTACCCTTCGGGAAAGCTCCGCTAACAGCCGTTAAAATCGCGACTCGACGAGCGGTAAACCGCTCACTACAAACAAGCCCACATTACTATTGCATAAGTGCTGTCCCAGATAGATAGACAGGTGAACCGAAAAGTTATACAATCTGACTGATTGTCGTAATCTTACCCATTGCCCAATCAACCCAAACATAGTAAAAAATTTTGGTGATTCGGCTCAATTGCGCCGATCGCTCTATTAAGATAAAGACGTCTTTAGTACAGGACGACAAACAAATGGATGTAAAATTGATTTTAGTTGGATTAACAGTTATCTTTACCGTTTCCTGCTTATTTTTCGGCACGAAAAATGGCTTTTATGATTCAGACAACTACCACGGCAATGGGTCGGCACATTAACAAACGCCCAATTCTGTTAGTTTGATACGTTGTCATTATCCACGTTTTTCCGAACCAGCGCGGGTTCGGAGGTGTCCTCCCCAATTCCATAATCCGCATTCGGGCGGCGCATTTAAGAACTTACCCCTAGGTCACAAGACCAAAAACCGCGTAAATCTAGGCTTTTGGGAAATGTGCAACAAATATGAGGTTTGAGGGGAAAACAGCATGAGTGAGGATCTGTCAGCATCCTCTCGGATTGATGGTGGGGAGGGGACGAATGAATTAGAATGTTTTCCCTATGGTGTCCACCATAAGGATGAAGGTATGTGTCTATTGGTGCGGATGGGACCACACCGCATCCTCCTTGACTGTGGCTTAAAAGATATTTCCGAGATGGTAAAGGGGCTGAAAAAGTCGGCGAAGCGAGGCAGTTCACCTCTACCAGCAGATTTAGTTTTAGTAAGTCACGCCCATTCAGATCATGCTAGGGGGTTACTGGCACTGCATGAGGCTTTTCCCTTATTACCGATCTACTCCAGTGAGGTGACAAGCAAGTTACTACCGCTGAATTGGCAGGATAAAGAGGCTAACAAAATTCCCCAATTTTGTCAAGCTTTGCCGTTGCGATCGCCTGTGGAATTTAAAGATGGTTTAGTCGCAGAATTATACCCCGCAGGTCATCTACCGGGAGCCGTGGCGATTCTCCTCACCTACACCACCCAGCAACGCTCTTACAAATTACTATATACAGGTGACTTTTTCTTATCGAACTCGCGGCTAGTAGAAGGTTTGCGTTTAGAAGAATTGCGCGGATTAGACTTGGATGTGCTGATTATTGAAGGCAGTTATGGCACATCGCGTCATCCGCACCGTCGCAACCAAGAAAATCAACTAGCAGAACGAATTAATCGAGCGATTTCTGACTGCCGCTCCGTACTACTACCTACGCCAGCATTGGGTTTAGGTCAAGAATTATTGATGCTGCTACGTAGCCATCACCACTTCACCGGTCGCGACATAAATATCTGGGTTGATGGTACTGTCGCCACCGGATGCGATGCTTACTTAGAATTGTTACCTCACCTGCCTCCATCAGTACAAAACTTCGCCCGTCATCAACCGTTGTTTTGGGATGAACGAGTGCGTCCCCGCGTGCGTCGTTTACAACCAGAATATCGTCACACGGTTGGTAACACTCCTTGTATTGTCCTCACTGACTCTACAACTGATTTGGATGAATACTGCCAACTAGGTATGAATTCCTGGGTAATCCTTTCACCAGAAAAAACTCATATACAACTTAATAAAGCATACCCAGGACAAACTAGTGTCGAAACTTATCTGCTGGCACAACATAGCGATGGTCCGGGAACCACCCAGCTAATTCATAATTTGCGACCCCAACACGTCATTTTTGTCCACGGTTCCCCTGGCTATTTGGCAGACCTCACAAGTTTAGAAGAATTGCAAAATCGCTACCACGTACATTCCCCGGCAAGTGGCACATTAGTAGAATTGCCAATTGGCGATACATTTTTGCAACCAGCAGCCCCAGAGACTAATTATGAGGGTGAATTAACAGAACTGGGAACGGTAATCACAATTACCCTCCCCGATGCCGTTACCGCTGACCCTAGATGGCAACAATTCGGCGATACTGGCTTAATCGAAGCGCGTTGGCAGGGAGAAGAACTGGTATTGCGCGGTTTGTCGCAACGAGAATTACTCAATCAAAATAGCTCCAGCTTTATTTGGTCTGATGTCGATTGCTGTGGTAGTTGTAGACATCAAAGGGGGCAGCGGTGTTGGAACCCCGCTTCCCCCCTGTATAACTTCAAGGTTACTCTTGAAGGTTACTGCCCTGCCTTTGAACGGTTAAGTGAGAGTTAGTAGTCAATAGTCAATAGTCAAAGTGTTATGACCAATGACCAATGACCACTTACTCTGGATTTGAGTCTGTGTAACGATTGCGGATGCGTTCAGCTTCTGGACAATCTTCAGTCATAAGAGGTTCGACATTACCACGGGGCACTGAAGCTAATTTTTGCGTTACAGCGCCAATACTTTCAAGGCGAATCATCTCTTCCCAAGAACAAACTTCGTCCTCTTCTTCTGTTTCATAGCGTAGAGTGACTAAATCTCCCTCTATGTCCAGGATGCGGGCGCGTTCAATCCAGCGTTGCTGGTCCCGCAAGAATACACATACCTCCCGCCCGTCGCAACACAGTTGATAAATCTTGCGGTGTAGCATGTACTGCTTCTGCCTCTTTAAACGACGTAGTTAAACCTGTGAACATCTGGGTTTTATCCCAATATAATAGAGTACCCTTAAAAAGCTAGCTTCACTGTTGGTGAACAAGTGCATATCTCGATCCAAGGCGTTATATTTGACGATTGGATCATATAGAGATTGGTTACTGCACAAGTTGAACTCAATCTCTCTGGGGGTAAGATTACAAATGTCTACTTATATAGTAAAGACGAGATTGTGCAACATCTCTACATAATTCGGGAGTTCTCCTAACAAGCGTGAGTATTTTTTGGTGAATACTTTCTACCATTATGTAATAAATAATACTCCAAAACAAGTGGTAAGTGCGGTTGTTTAAGTTGCCTACTTATAATCATTGGCATTTTTGGGAAGTCTTTACCCCTATGTATTTGATTTTAACTCATTCTCTTGTGACCTTAATGGTTTTAAACAACAACACCCCAAAAATTCTTTAATGCATCTTTATATGACACGAAGGAAGGCAGTCAGTGACATACTCCTGCACTGACAGCTTGCCTTACAGTGTAGGCTTCTCAGGCAATCCAGAAGAGTGCTTCTCCTACGGAGACGCTACACGAAGGTCGGCACTGAGCTTTCTTTTGAGTCCACGAAATGCCGTACCCCAGACTATAAATTTCTTACCTTGTACCCCTGTCTCCCCATCCCCTTGTCCTCTTCTGTCAGCTTTGTTTGTATTGTGTGGGAAATTTCATTAATAAACTTAAAGAAGATGCCTCTCGTTTAATTTGACCGACGCGAACTGCTTCATCTAGTACTGCCAAGGCAGCTAAATCTTTTGAATCATAGCTTTTGGTAGCCAAAACTTGATGAAGTAGACCTTCGGATTCAACACTAAGACATCCAGTTTGGAAAGCAGATTCAATAAGTGCGCGAATCATTTTAATTAGGGCATAGTCAGCAATGTGTTATGTACAGTTTGCAACATTTCCCTGATCTGCTAGTTGATATGAAACAGTATTTATCGGTGATTATAATTACATAAACAATGTGATTATAATCACACGATGTCAAAAAGCAAATTCTGACTAAACGTCTCATTAAAGCAAATTTATCCTTTCTTACACCCAATTAATACTTAGATGTAGGATAAAAAAGCTACAACAAATCAGGTTAAGCGATAGATTGCTAGTAAAATTATATACCTAAAATAGAATTTACATTTAATTAAACAAAAAACTGACGGAAATCCTCATCCTTTTGGCTCAATTGCACCCACTCCAGGTTTAAAGTTTGGAATTTTTGCACCAAGCGATCGCACGCGGGGCGTTCGGTGGCATAATGTCCAGCATCAATTAAAATGAGATTGCGTAAGCCCAGCCCGCCGTAGGCATCGCGACTTTCTTGAAATTGATGAAACTTACAGTCAGAAGTCAGATAAGCTTGGGCGCCAGTTTTGACAACATCTGAGATATAACTTGCTCCCGAACCACCTAAAACAGCAACTCGCGAAATTTTCTGCTGTAAATCAGGAGTTGGAGAAAAAAGAAGCTTTGGGGGAGCGAGTCGGGTTTGAATTGTCGCCAGTAAATCCTGTAAACTCATAGATGGATTTAAAACACCAACGCGCCCATATCCTAAACCACCTTGTGTGGGTACTATGGGAGCGACTTCTTGAAGTTGTAAAATTTGAGCTAAAACATCAGCAGTGCCATTATCAACTTGGTCAAAGTTCGTGTGAGCGCTGTAAATGCCGATATTGTGGGTAAAAGCTAACCGCGCCATTTCAGCCATCGCTTCTCCAACAACTAAAGACTTTAGCGGATTAAAAATCAGGGGATGGTGAGCAAAAATCAGATTAGCACGAAAGGCGATCGCTTCCTCCATCACTGCTAAAGTAGGTGTTAAACAAACCAATACCCGTGCGTTTTTTTGCAAAACTCCCGGTTCAATTTGCCACCCGCAATTATCCCAGCTTTCGCACCAAGCAGGATTTGCCCATTCTTCAAACCAAGTAATTAAATCAAGGATTTTCATAAAGTAACCGTATCACCGTCAAGGTTGCAGAAGAAAGCTACACAAGCATTGCTTCTGCCATTGATTGGGACATCATCCCAACTTATAAAGCGTAACCGATAGGCGCAAAACCCTGTGTCTTCAGACCAGGGGTGTGATGGTCTTCAACGCTGTAATATTGAGCAGGCATTAAAAAATTTGCAACAAGCAATTAATCTAAATCCTGACGAATATCGAGAAATGGCAAAAACTGACTCTGATTTTGATAGCATTCGAGATGATGAGCGGTTTCAACTGTTGATTGAAGGAGGGAGCATCCCATTGGGAGCATGTCCGAAGCGAGGGTAACGAAGTGGTACGTGGCAATCGCAAAATCTCTCACTAAGATACGTAGTTTCATTACATCTCGATTAGTTCACGCACCAACTGCGCCAATTTTTCTGCGCTGTTGGGAACTGCGATCGCTTTGCTTTTTGAAGCCATATCAGCTAATGCTTCGGGTGACTGCAACAAATACAAAACTTTACTTTGCAATACCTCAGGGGTTAACTCTGATTGCTTGAAAGCGATCGCTGCACCAACTGAGGTAAATACTTCCGCATTGTAAGTTTGATGATCTTCTGCTGCAAATGGATAAGGAATCAAAATCGAAGGCACTCCACATACTGCCATTTCTGTCAAGCTTCCCGCACCAGAACGACTAATTGCTAAATCAGCGCGTTTCAACAATCCCGCCATATTATCATAAAATGGTAACGCAATATATTGCGGATGCTGCAATTTTTCGGCTTCTGGGTCGTTATCTCCCGTCAAATGGACAACCCAAGCACCAGCATCAAACCAAGCTGTAGCGCATTGACGCACCAACTTATTGATTGCGACGGCACCTTGGCTACCACCAAAGACGACAATCAAAGGAACATTCTCCGGAATGGGTAAATCTAGCGGGACAATTCCCGAATTTAGGAATTGCGATCGCACTGGAGTATTTGTATAAATAGTTTTGGCGCGAGGTAAATACTTAGCTGCAACCTCAAACCCAACTGCCACAGCATTACACCAAGGACCAAAAAAGCGTGTTACCTTACCAGGTAAGGCGTTAGACTCATGGAGAATCACAGGTAAACCAAGCGATCGCGCGGCAATTATAGCAGGACCGGCAATATAACCACCTGTAGTAAATATGCCTTGAAAATTACCTTTTTTCAGAAGTTTTCTCACTTCGAGAATCGAACCAACGAGTTTACCCAAAATCCGTAAAGATGAAAATCCCAACCCTTGCTGAAACCCCTCAACTGCAATAGTATTCAATGGGTACTGCTTGGGAACAAGCGATCGCTCTAGCCGATTTGGTACCCCAAGCCACTCAATTTGATAATCTGGCAATTGTTCGGCAAGTGCGATCGCCGGAAATAAGTGTCCACCAGTCCCACTAGCTGCTATTAATAATCGTATCGGTGCGTTTGCCATCAACCCCTACCGTTCTGCCTTGTAGCTTAACTAAGATAAAACAATTTACGAGCCTTCTGTAGCTAAATCCTGAACCTATCAACAATGCCTAACTTAATTGTCTTACTACTTAAACGCCAAAGAAAATTTCCAACCTCAAATTGGCTAATTTTGCTTTTACTGTCACTTGGTTTATTATCCGGTTGGAAATGCGCTCAAGCCAGTACCCCAGACACTGCACCAACCGAACTGAAAAATTTATTGACGCAAATTGATACAGCAGCGAGTCTTGGCAATGTGACAAAAGTAATGCAGTTTTACAGTCCCAATTTTACTACGGGAGATGGCTTAACTCACGCCAATATGCAAAAAGCCTTGGTTGGACTGTGGCAGCGGTATCCACAATTGAAATACAGTACCCAACTGCAATCTTGGAAATCAGAAGGTAATGTTATTATCGCCGAAACGGTGACTAATATAACTGGCTCACCCTCTGCTAACAACAATAACTTAGCTTTGAGTGCGACAATTAAATCTCGTCAACGTATTTCCGGTACACAAATAGTCCGTCAAGACATTTTAACCGAACGCACTCAACTTACTTCTGGTGCTAAACCACCGCAAATTAATATTAATTTACCACAGCAAGTGCGAGTTGGACAGCAATATAATTTTGATGCGATCGTTACTGAACCAATCGGTGATGATTTTCTTTTAGGCACCGCTTTAGAAGAACCAATTAAACCAGAAAAATATCTCTCTCCCACATCGGTTGATTTAGAATTACTGACAACAGGTGGACTTTTCAAAATTGGACGCGCACCAGCTATTCCTGGTAGTCAATGGCTTTCCGCTGTAATTGTACGAGGAGAAGGCGTAACAATGATAACTCAACGTTTGCAAGTTGTGAAATAAGTAGATGGTTGGTTGTTGGTTGTTGGTTGTTGGTTGTGAAAAAATACTCCTATCCACTAGCAACTATCCACTAACATTGTACAGACGCGATTAATCGCGTCTCTACCACTAACCACTATCCACTAACCAATAATGATTCAAAATCAAATTGTTTTAATTACAGGTGCAAGCAGTGGTATTGGTGCAGCTTGTGCGAAAATTTTTGCAGATGCGGGAGCAAAATTGATTTTAGCAGCGCGTCGCCAAGAACGTTTGCTTTCATTAGCTACGGAAGTTGTAGAGAGGTTTCATGAAACGTCTCCACAAATTCATTTATTACAGTTAGATGTGCGCGATCGCTCTGCTGTAGAATTAGCCATATCTAACTTACCTCCTGAGTGGTCAGATATCGACATTTTAATTAACAATGCTGGTTTGAGTCGCGGTTTAGACAAACTCCACGAAGGCGATACTCAAGACTGGGATGAAATGATTGATACTAATATTAAAGGTTTACTTTACCTCACCCGTTACATTGTCCCAGGAATGGTGAAACGCGATCGCGGTCATGTGGTAAATATTGGTTCCATTGCCGGACATCAAACTTATCCTAAAGGTAATGTATATTGTGGCACTAAAGCCGCAGTGAAAGCAATTTCTGAAGGCTTAAAACAAGACCTTTTGGGAACTCCTATACGTGTAACTTCTGTCGATCCGGGTATGGTAGAAACAGAATTTAGTCAAGTACGATTTCATGGGGATAGCGATCGCGCTCAACAAGTTTACCACGGAGTAACTCCCCTAACACCATCTGATGTGGCTGATGTGATATTTTTCTGTGTCACCCGACCAACTCATGTAAATATTAATGAAGTTATATTAATGCCAGTTGACCAAGCCAGCGCCACCCTAGTTAATCGGCGAACATGAAACCAATTCGTAATTCGCAATGACGCTCGCGGACTCGCTACCGCTACGCTAACGCAATTCGCAATTAAATAAAGACAGACACAACGGGCAGAGGGTTTCAACCAACAAGAGTGATAGAAGGATTTTTTCGCGCCACAAGGGGCGAGGTTTTAAACCTTCGCTTTTTTCATAAAATAGACCAAAATATCAACGGCGAGCTAGCCCCCGGATTTATCCGTGGGGGTAAGCCGTTGGCGAATTTATTCGCCGTCAAGTTTCTTTTTGGTTTTGAATATACATTTTGATGGTGTCCAAAGTC
>JAESGE010000169.1_pt1 | contig 37390 bp, 28 predicted proteins | sample 9269601 | NCBI WGS metagenome assembly JAESGE01 (sample SAMN14515569, study PRJNA621662) | algae metagenome | isolation source: Tolypothrix brevis GSE-NOS-MK-07-07A and co-occurring heterotrophs from wet... | place: USA: Grand Staircase Escalante National Monument, Utah | collected 2006-04-16
TTTTTCAAAGCACGGGGGCATGGCTGCGGGTGTTGTCTCTTTCATCAGCGTTTAATTTGACGTGAAAGCTATGCTGAAAAAGCATTATACCCTTTTTTACTCCTCTATTTTGTCTAAGTCCCACTAAATAATTATACCAAGTAGCAGTTTCTCTACCCTTAGTCTTAGTTAGATACTTAAGTAATACCCAGGGCTATTTCATTCTAGTTTTTAGGGCTGGTTTTCCGAATATTTTTGTAAAAAACAATAATTTCGCACCCAAACACAGTCCTCAAACAAGACTTTATGATTGAGAATCAAGAGATTGAAGTTTTTTCTAGCTCATGTAATAAATTAAATCTCTTTTAAGCCAAATACTTTTACTCGTATTTTGCTTTGTTGCTTTATAAATACTCTAAAAACTGCTCAGGTACTAACTTTAATTCTTCTGATTTAAAACGACTAATTTCTACCCAAAGCGCTGTTTTCTGTCTTTCCCCTTCAGCAAAGACTAAGTTTTCTAATTGATAAAACTTGGGATCGACAAAATCACATTCATATACTTGCAAGATTTCGTGACCTTGTTTACCGTTGAAAGTGAAGAGATTTTCTATGCAACCCAAGTAATGAATGTTGGTTAATTCCGCTTGAATTTCTTCTTGAAATTCTCGCTGAAGTGCTTCAAAACTGGTTTCCCCAAAGTCAACACCACCACCCATTGCGCGGTAAAAAGTTTGTTGCTTAACTGGATCGTAGCCTTGGGAAATAAAAGTGCGTTCGCCCTGCGTACGCTTTGCGTTCTCGCCTTTTTTAATTATTCCCAAAGCTAAAACGCGAATTTCACCTGGTTTATGCATTGTTATTGTTAAAAATTAATTATTATGCGACGAAAATTGATTACTTTCGCTATCTTCCACAGACCAATCCTCATTTTCACCGCCGATATATAATTCTTCAATGGTGACATATTCTTCACTCAATTGTGTGAGAGAATTGATTAAAATATCGAGAGCGATCGCATCACTGGTTCCCATATCAAACCAACAACGCGCCCAAGTTCCCTCATATTCAAACTCACCCATATTATGCATCAGCGCTAGCAAGCTTTTGTCATAACCTTTGGAGTCATAATTCATGTAACTTAGCTCAAGTCCCGTTTCTTGTACCTGGAGATTTTCGGCATTAAATGCACCTAATTTCCCTAAATAAAACCAAGAATTGAAAACTTCTTCAACATACTGCTTTTCTCTTTCAGAGGGAATTGTAGTGAAACTGAGCCAAATCCAAACATCAAAAGGATTAAATTCGCGAAATTGAATATGCATTTGTCACAATCTTAATTTATTACCAAAATAAGCATACCAGAACTGGGAATAGGAGTTGTAGAGACCCGAAATTTGGCGTCTCTACATCTTTTCCAACAGATGTCTAATTAGCTTCCAGTATTATTTAGGCGGTTTGTAGCACTACGACGTTCGCGTTCAATCTGTTTGACTAAACTAGCAGGGAGTTGGGATTTTTTTGCTAGTGCTTTGTCAAAATTAGCGATCGCTTCTTGTATCATTTGCTTGCTTTTTTCTTTTTTCCCCTGTTCTTGAAGGATTTGCCCTTTTAGATAATACATCTCCGGGTTGTCAGATGTTGTTTTCAGCGCTCGATTTGCATACTCTAGTGCTTGAGAGTACTGTTTTAAGTCTCGGTAGGCAAGAGCAACACCGCGATTGGCTAAATATTGAGGAGCGGCATTTTTTTCTAAGCGTTCAATTGCTTGCTCTGGATTGGCAAAAGGCAGATTAACAGCTAGCATCAAATCCATGTAGCCCTTAATTAAATTCAGTTCTGGATCGTTGGCAGAAATGGCTTCGGCTTTGTCTAAATTTTGGTAAACTTGTCGCAACAGAGTTAAAGCCTGCGGCGCACCGTTGAGTGTACCCTCACGCTGGAGAATTACGGCACCCGACAAAAAATGACCGACAGCAGCGTATAAATTGCCACGTAACGGGTCTACAGCAATCAAATTTTGTCCGGTTGAGAGTGTTTTCTTGCTGTATGTGTCTAGGGTAGACCAATCTTTATTAGCGTATGCTAAAGATGCCATCATTGCATAAGCTAGTGGTTCATTTGGCTCACTAGATTCGGCTTGTTGTAAGTACATCTCTGCCTTTTTGTAGTTACCTTGTTGGAAAATTGCCTTAAAAGCTGCTTCTGTTTTGTCACCAATTTTCCTTTGGTCTGTAGTACGAAAAGGATCGGCAGCTAGAGATGGATTTACCCACATGAGGGCGATCGCAACTGCTAAACTTGCTTGAGCTAGTCTACCAAGTCTGGCAGACACTATTTTTTGAGGAGCGGAAAACCATTTAGTCATTTGTAACCTCAGAATAATTACGGTTGAAATATTTTTATTTGTTACTTAAAATGCAAAAACTGCTTAACTGAAAGTTATGTTATTTAGAGTAAAGTTTTATACAAAGTTTGATGCTCGTCACTTTTCTAAGTTCCGATACTTGTTATAGCTATCCATCAAGGGTAAGTCTGCCACAATAAAGAAAAGTACACTTCGGTAAGAAGATGGATTTTTCTTGCTGAAGCGATTATTTTTTGATGGAGGTAATTCACTAGAGAAAATTTTCGGAATTTTTTAGTTGCTCCTAGTGTAGTTAATCAGTAATTTGCTGACCTTTTGGTAATCTTAACAAATGCTCTATCTCAGAAGCCTAATTTATCATCCCACAGCTTGCCCAACACCAATTCTCTCTTCTCTCAATTTGGACTTACCAGCGCAACAATTAGGTTTAATTATTGGTCCGAGTGGTTCTGGCAAAAGTACCTTATTAGAAATTTTATCAGGACTAGCCGAACCCACCTCTGGCGCAGTATTATGGCGTGAACAAGTACTTTTAGCTGAACAACTACAACAATTAGCCGGGTTAGTTTTTCAGTTTCCAGAGCGGCACTTTTGCGGTGGTACTATTTTAGAAGAATTGCGTTTGGGGCATCCAGAACTAGGAAAAGACCGAGTTAGAGAAGCACTTACTGAAGTCGGATTAGAGCATTTATCTCTAAGTACATCACCTCATGCTTTAAGTGGAGGTCAGCAGCGGCGTTTAGCTTTGGCAGTACAATTGATTCGTCAACCACACGTTCTCCTATTGGATGAACCGACAGCGGGCTTAGATTGGTCAATGCGTCGGCAATTGGTAAACTTATTAGCAAAGCTGAAACAACATTGGACATTGTTAGTTGTGACACATGATGCTGGGGATATGCTAGCGATCGCTGACAGTTGCTGGACACTCAACCACGGTGAACTAAAATCAGTTGATCCAACGTCATTAGCCGCGAAAATCAAAGAACCTCAACCGATAGGGACTGGGGATTAGGGACTAGGGACTGGGAAAGAAATAGCATTCATGTCTCTTCCTAATCCGTCGTAGAGACGTTCCGCCGGAACGTCTTTACAATTGTAAGTAATAAACCTGACATGATATAAAATGTGAAATTTTAAATAAATTTAATATAAAATCAAAGATTTAAAAGCTGAGATCACTAATGGTAGCCTTAACACCTAATTCGAGTTTTAGTTTGACGATTCGCTTAGAAATTCCTAACCGTATAGGAATGTTCGCTTCTGTGACACAAGCGATCGCAACCTGTGGTGGTAATCTCGGTCAAATTGATTTAATTGAGCAAACGCGCTCTTTTTCTACCCGCGATATGACTGTGGACGCAGCTAGCACTGAACACGCGGAAACCATTGTCCAAGCGGTAAAAGCTTTACCAGACATAAAGGTGGTGAATGTCTATGACCGCACCTTTAATTTACATCGTGGCGGTAAAATCAGCATTGTTAGCAGAATTCCCCTCAAAAGTGTCTCTGACCTAGCAATGGCTTACACCCCCGGAGTTGGTAGAATTTGTACAGCGATCGCTCAAAATCCGGAAGAAGTTTATAACTTAACTATCAAAAAAAATACTGTCGCTATTGTTACAGATGGTAGTGCTGTTTTAGGTTTAGGAAATCTTGGTCCTGAGGCAGCTCTGCCAGTCATGGAAGGTAAAGCGATGCTATTTAAGGAGTTTGCAGGCATCGATGCTTTCCCAATTTGCCTTGCAACTCAAGATACAGATGAAATTGTCCGTACAGTTAAAAATCTCGCTCCGGTTTTTGGGGGAGTGAATTTAGAGGATATTGCCGCTCCTCGCTGCTTTGAAATTGAACGGAGACTGCGAAGTGAGTTAGATATTCCCGTTTTTCACGACGATCAGCATGGTACGGCAATTGTCACTTTAGCAGCGTTGTTTAACTCCCTGAAGTTAGTACATAAGTCAATGGCGGAAATCCGTATTGTAATTAACGGTGCCGGTGCAGCTGGAATAGCGATCGCTCGCTTACTCCGCAAAGCCGGCGCAGAAAAAATCTGGATGTGCGACTCAAAAGGCATTATCTCCATTAATCGCACCGATTTAACTGAGGAAAAGCAGGAATTTGCGGTGAAAGCCCAGGGTACTTTAGCTGGTGCGATGCAAGGTGCAGACGTCTTTATCGGTGTTAGCGCCCCCGGAGTTTTGACACCGGAAATGGTAAAATCAATGGCGAAAGATGCGATCGTCTTTGCAATGGCAAATCCGATTCCGGAAATTCAGCCAGAATTGGTCAGTAAGGATGTTGCTGTTATTGCCACGGGGCGGAGTGACTACCCAAACCAAATTAATAACGTCCTGGCGTTTCCTGGGGTGTTTCGTGGCGCTTTAGATTGTCGAGCGGGGACAATTTCCGTACAAATGTATCTGGAAGCTGCTAGTGCGATCGCATCTTTGGTTAAACCTTCAGATTTGAATCGCGAACACATTGTTCCTTCAGTCTTTGATGAGCGTGTTGCTAGCGCTGTTGCTGCTGCTGTGCAACGTGCAGCGCGCTCTGAAGGTATCGCTAAAAGTTAATTAGCTTGTGGGATGGGCATCTTGCTCATCCCAGGTAAATCAAGGGGAAAGAGCGATCGTCATTTTCTAAGCTCTCATAACATGTCCATTGAATTGACATTAATAAAAAAATCTGAAATCCTTGTAGAGACGTAGCATTGCTACGTCTTTATGTCTTTTTTTGGAGATGCCTATTAGACATCGACCGAATTTAAATATGCGTTACCCAGAACCCTTAATTAGACGTAGCAGTGCTACGTCTCTACGTCTTTTCTGGAGATGTCCATTGAATTGACATTAATAAAAAAATCCGAAATCCTTGTAGAGACGTAGCATTGCTACGTCTATCTACATCAGATGTAATCTACCGCACATGATATCACGCACTGGTAGCAAAGGTCAGGTCTATTCTGCATTCACAAATTCTAAATAACCATTGCTGAGTTCTTTCACCGCTAAATCATAAAACTGCTTACCGTGTTCTGGTGTCGCTAAGGCAGGATTTGAACCCATGCGTCCATCAGGGAAACGTTGACGAAAGTCGGTTGCGCTGTAAATTTTATGTCCAGTTCCCACTTCTGTTGATAGGGGTGCTTGTTTAATCGCTTCTGGATAAATGTACTGGGTAAGAGCTACTTCACTGGGAGTTGCGTGAGAACCTTCTTGATTGCCGTATAATTCTTTAGCTAACTTATATACAGAACTGCACATAAACCAGTTTGCAACTTGACATTGCACTTTTTCAGCGTTGGCTATCTGCAAATCTTCCAAGTGTGCGTAAGTTTCCGAAAAAGCAGCTTTCAGAGTGGCGATATTCCCGCCGTGTCCGTTGATAAAGTAGAACTTGGTAAAACCAGCTTTAGTTAAACAAGTTACATAGTCTTTGACCAGCAAAATCAAAGTGCTGGGACGCAAACTGATTGTACCAGGGAAAGCAGTGTGATGCAGCGCCATGCCGACATTGATTGTCGGACCAACGATCGCTTGAGTTGCTTCACCAACACCACGAGCGATCGCGGAAGCACAAATCGCATCAGTTCCAATTAATCCTGTTGGTCCATGTTGTTCGGTGGAACCTATAGGAAGGATTATACCACGAGACTGCTGTAAATAAGCTTCGACTTCCTGCCACGTACTCAAATGTAATAACATCTTTTTTCAGAATCCCGATCAAAATTGCCGTGGGAATTTCTAACCCCCACTAACATGATTATGAGGGACATCTAAAGAATAGTTTTTAACGTAGTAACGGCTTTAGCCCTTAAAATCAAAGATTTGAGCGGTAAACATCTCACTACTACTGCTCGTTGCGAACTTGTTTATTTAGATAAAGGGACAAAACACTGTTAGCTATTAAATACGCAGTGGACATCTCCCGAAATTAATTATACGTTGTCCGAAACCCTTGTAGAGACGTTCCGCCGGAACGTCTTTACGTCTTTTCTGGAGATGTCTAGTGTGAAGAGAAGAAAAAATTGTTTGGAGACTGCTATGATATCAAACTTGTAAATTAGTTCAATTTATTACATATCTAGCTGTCTTTTATAGTGTTTCGCTAAAAGCTCATTGCTTCATTCTTGACTAATCAAAGAAATAATGTTTTTTCACGTCGCTGGTAATTTCCCAGATACACGACATTCCTGCGGGAAAGGTTACTAAATCACCTTTACCCATTTTTACTGGTTGTCCCCCATCAGGGGTAACTATGACATTACCTTCTAAAAAGTAACAAGTTTCTTGAGAATCATAAGTCCAGGAAAATTTTGAGATTTCTTTTTCCCAAATGTCCCATGCGAACACACCTAAGTTGTGCAAATGTTCTTGACTGGGTTGATGCTCAATTTTAATTTCCATGTTGCGTTAATCGTAATTACAATCAGCAGTAAGACTGGATGTCTTCACCACATTGATCTACTAGATAGCACAAAGCGCGAAAACGCAAGCCAACAAACTCATCGTAAAGAGGATTTAGCTTGCACATCGGTGGGATATGAGCTATTTTGCGACCAAACAGAATTATATCGCGCTCGAAGGGACATTGCGCCGGAATCATTTTAGCAATAAATTTAGCTAATTTACGGTTTTGAATTTCTAGGGAATCAAGCCGTTGACGTAATGGTTGCAGGAAATCAGGTTTAGGTTGAGCAAGTTGATTTTTGATTTCTGTCTTGTTAATTTCTTCTGCGGAGTTAACAAAAGCAGAGAAGATAATCGGTCGATTGTTTGTTCTGAGCATATTCTTAACTAAGATTTTCCTGGTTTTGATGAATAACTTGCCAATATTGAGTATTATTACCCTAGCTTTTTTCGCCATTTGAATTGTGTCTTAAATACAATCATGGCAACAGAGAATGAATTGATTTACACGAATGACATGATAGTCAACTTGTGTAATCAATTGATATTTAAACTCACCCTCCAGACTTAGAACTGTCCCGTTAAATACAAAATAACAAAGAAATTATAAAATTGGTATTCTTTTAGATTATTCATCTATTAAGCGCAGCTGTTAAATATGTGTTTCATGAGTTCAATGTAAATGAATTAACCAAAAATTAAACAGTATCTAGAGATAGACTTTTTCTGCTTAAAACGCTGATTTACTATGAATAAAGCCATATTTCGCCGGATATAGCCCGAAAAATAATTCATTTTAGACTACCCACTATTCAGTAAAATGTTATCTATTTAACAAAACTTAATGATATATTTTATCTAATAGAAATACAGCATATTTTGATAATTTTAAGCAAGTATAGTCATCCAATCAACTAATAGAAAGTGGGGATCGCCTAGCCTGCTTAAATTTGGGGAAATTCCCAGGCAATAAAACTGCGGTGCGGATAGTCAAAACAAAGCGGCAACGAAAAACGCCGCCGCTGAAAAGCTTTACTCATGTGATTTTCAAGTATGATGAATTTGATGACACTTTTGCACAAATTGCATTAATGCGCTTGAAGAGTGCAGCTAAAATAAGGTTGCTCGTTTGCGTAACACTTCGGTAAGGGTCAGGTTTAACTGAGCTTCCCCATTAAATACTGTCCCAACCTCACCTTCATTGAATTGAAGAAAACCTAAATGATAGGCTTCCTCTGATAGAGGGATATAGCCAACTTGATTAACCAACTTCGGAGCCTTTGCCAGGTAGAAACGCACAAATTCCTTCAATTCGGGTTTAACTTGGGCAAATTCGTAGTTGATGTAGATAAATAATGGGCGAGACAGCGGCTGATATAGATTTTGAGCCATTGCTTGAGGTGAAGGCATCGTAGAACCCTTGCCGCTGTCAACGGCTAAAGCTTTTACTTGATTTGTGTTGGCTTGGTAGTAAGCAATGCCAAAGTAACCCAAGCCATTCGGGTCTTGGCTAACTCCCTTGACCAGCATCTTATCATTTTCACTAGTGGTGTAGTCGTTGCGGGACGCTTTGGATTCACCCTCCATTGCCTGCATGAAGTAGTCATAGGTGCCAGAGTCCTTATTTGGACCATACAGGTTGAGGGGCTTATCGGGCCAGCTACTACGAATCTGGTTCCATTTGGTAATTTTGCCTTGGGCAGTAGGTTCCCAGATTTTCCTTAACTCAGCAATCGTGATGTCCTTTGCCCAATCATTTTTGGGATTGACTACTATGGTGAGGGCATCAAAGCCAACAGGGAGTTCTACATACTTAATCCCATGTTTTTGGCAGACTTTCATTTCCTCTTTGAGGATGGGACGCGAGGCATTGCTGATATCGGTTTTACCTTCACAGAACTTTTTAAAGCCATCGGTGGTACCGGAAATGCCAAGGTTTATTTCCACCTTGTTTTTTCGGCTGCCGTTAAACTCCGAAGCCATCAACTTTGTAATCGGATAAACCGTGCTAGAACCATCAATTTCAATACCGTGCTTTCGGATATCGGCACTACTGAATGGATCGTTGACTATTGCTGTAATAGCGCTCATTAAAGCGAGAATTCCAAGGGGGATTGCCCACCGACTTAGTGTTGTGTTCATTACATTAATTCTATACTATGAAATAAGTTAACTATCTTGTATGTTGTCAGCTTGGTTTTGCTATCAATACCCATCCTTAGAATGGAACTTGCTGAAATCATTCAATTTCCCACCTATGTCTTCAGTAATTTGCTGACCCTCTTGGGAATGTGAGCCTACCTAAATGACTGGCAGGAAAGGTAAAGATCATCAATATTGCGAAGCATTGTCGTACAAATAACATCTAAAGGTAAGTCGTTTGGATCGTGACCGAAAGGTTCTTCAATTTCCGCCCCGATTTCATCAATTCCAAGCAAGATAGAGCTAAGAAAAGCTAATATCGGTCCAGTCCACCAACTTAGACCATTGACTAATTCCCAAGGAAGCAGCAGGAAATAAAATGTCAACAGCATCTTCAATGTAATGGTATATACTAGTGGCACTGGTGTTTTCAAAATGCGCTCACAGGCACCCAAGAGATTAACCATTTCATCGAGCAATTGATGTAGAGCACTCGACTCCATGTCATCGATACGTTGACGCTCATACTGATATTGGAAATAATCCCCAATCCAGTAAGCAATCTTTAGAGGGGGATGATTTATGTCTTGGAGTGTGTAATATTTCGACGATGACATTAAAGAAGCTAATTCAGAATTCACTGGTTCTCTTCGCAGTTGCAGCTTCATTGCCACAGCAAAAGCAACAACTAGTCGCAATATTTCTTCTTTTTCTATTCTATCTTCTGGCTCGTGTTCTTCAATGACGATGGAGATTCTCCGAGTAATATTGCGAACAGTGTTGACCATTCCTCCCCATAATTTCCGAGCTTCCCAAAAGCGCTCGTGCGCTGTATTTGTTCGGAAAATTAATAATAACGATAAGACAATATTCAGAGAAATGACAATATTGGGAATAGCTTTCAACTCAGGATTAAGTTTTGCTAAATGCCCAGTGTGGTTGAGCAGTGAAATTAGAAAGCCGTATCCTCCCCACAAGATTATCCAAGGAAGAATTGCCAGAATAACTGACTCGGTAAGGTGTAAGATGACTTTAACCGCAGAGAATTGTTCACCAGAGTAGAGTCCAAACCTTTCGCTAAACGATCTCTTGGCAACATATTTTTCTTTGGAGAAAAATCCTTTTGGAGATTCTGCCAATATTTTTTTTTTGGAAGAACTTGAACTCGAAAGCTTTTCTCTAGATTCTCTAATGTTATTTTGGTTATGTTCTGGGGGATCAGAAGTCTTTTTCTTATTGGGGTCTTGCATATCTAAACCTCCGAAAATGTTCTTATATTGATATTTTACAGAAATTTAGGCGATTACGAAAATATGGCGTTAGAAGGTGGGGGATATAGGAAGCGATCGCCTCCTATATCCCCTTTGATCATCCTACCTCAAAATGCAGCAGCAACTAATGAGCGCACTTGCCATTGTTTGGTTGAGACTTCCAAATCTTTGATCAATCCGGTGCTTATATCCACTACCCAACCATGAACCTCAGGTGCTTTTTGCTGTTCGAGTGAGTGACGCATAATGCTAGTTTGGTAGATATTTTTAACTTGCAGTATCACATTTAACTCTGCCAAACGATTCAGACGTTGTTCTTGTGTTGGCAAAGCATCAATTTCGTCTTGTTTTTGTAAATATATTTCTCGAATTGGATTCACCCAATTATCAATAATTCCAATTGTTCTGCCTTCTAAAGCCGCCTTAATTCCACCACAACCGTAGTGACCAGCAACAATAATGTGTTTTATCTCAAGATGAATGATTGCGTAGTTTAAAATGGCTAAAAAGTTCATATCCGTGAGAGAAACTTGATTAGCAACATTGCGATGGACAAATAATTCCCCAGGTTCTGTACCAGTAAATCTTGTTAAGGCTAGACGACTGTCTGAACACCCAATGTAGAGATAGGGTGGTTTTTGTCCAGATGCCATTTCTTCAAAATAACTGCGATCTTCGGCTTTTTTTTGTGCAACCCAAGCCTGATTATTTTTGATGATTTGTTCAATGCTGTTGTATATCATAATCTAATCCTCCAAGAAATGTCGCTGATTTTTGTTTTTGGACTATTTTTGTCAGAAATGTTGTGGACTATAAACTAGGATTTACACATTGGGAAAAAGCTGATTCTGTGATTTATGCTTACTTGCTTTTTTTGGCATTACTGAATTGATGCATGAATCCGGATGTAAAGACGTTCCGGCGGAACGTCTCTACAAAGATTTTAGTATTATGTAAAATCATTTATATACCCAGATTCAGCAACGCCCTTTTTTCTATATGGGTGCAAGCAAAATCAATTTATGCACATTTGAAATAGAAATAGGAAATTTTTCCTGAGTCTGACTCTTGCAAAACCATACTACTATTTACATACACATAATAGCCTGTTTGTCAAGTTCGTAAGTCCGATAAATATCACTCATTCATGGTTTTAAGAGTTGCCAGTGCTGAAGGAGAAATTCGGCTGAGGTATCGGAATATCCAATACTTACAGATAGAATCTAAAACCACTGGGAATGTAGCGATGAAAAGAGAGATAGCACTGCGATTTGCAGGGACACCCAAATGGTCGCTTACTGCTTCAAGAATCACTTCCCATCCGTGAGGGGAGTGAAATCCGACAAATATATCGGTAAACAAAATGATGATAAAAGCTTTGGCACTGTCGCTCAGACCATAGACGACATCATCCATGAATGACTTTAAAATGGCGATTTCTCTTCGACTTATCAACAGTACTATACTAAAAGCGAAGAGTCCTACCAAATCTGCAAAAACATTGCTGATAGCACTATTGCTTTTCTGCCAATATTCTTTGGCTAATTCAGCTGCTTTATATTTTATTCGCTCTTCAAGTGCTTCTTCTGACATTCGAGGAGCGAGATTTATTATATTGTCAAATTTTATCTCCTCTTCAAAACTTTGCAAGTCTCGCAAAGCTGACTCTTTCATTTCATAGTGAAGGAAAATTTGCGGGATACTTTCAACTCTTACACGGTCAACGATTGGATGGATTAACAAGTTTTTCGATAGCAACTGAGCCAAGAGCGGAACAAGAATCAGCGTTAGTACAAACCTAAAAGCAGTTTTTGTCTTAGCTCTGGAAGTACGGAACTTTCTGATCAGTTCTTCTTCTTTCTTCGGATTGAAGTCATTTTTTATTTTATTAATCGTTCTCCCGATTGACCTAGGCATCACCCCTATCTGATCATTAACACTCTGAACTGTCAGAGTGTCTATAGTAGAATTTGATTGAACGTTACCTTCGCTCGAATTATTCTTGACAGTTTCTGAAACTGGGACTAAAGCTTGGGAAGTATAATCTTCGGTTAGATTTTTATACCTATCTAATACTTCATCCACCAATTTTAGCTTTGCCAAATGATTAGGGTTGAGATTACCAAAGACAAAAGTGCTCGTTTTAAATTCTAGTACTCTCAGCTTGGCAACGCCCAATTTTTTATCTAAATCTGCTTGCAGACATGAAATGACAGAAGTAGTATGATTTGTCGATTCTGTGGATATCTTGTTACCATCAAAGTACTCATCTTCAATGGCTTTAATTTTGAACACAGCTTGATAGGCTTGATCAAGAGAACGCTCAGATGTTTTCAGAAAATACTGATTTGCAGATCGCAAAGACTGTTTCAATTTTATAACTAATTGACTTGTTTTATTTGACAAGCTAAAAGACATAGGCTAACTCCAGTTAGTAGATAAATTGGCTTCAGTCAAACGTTGTCTGTCCAGATATAGAATTGATACTTTTACACTATCGTCATGTATTCAAATTTTGCTGACTTAATACAAATTGAAGAATTTCTATTAGACATCGACCGAATTGAACTATGCGTTGCCCCAAACCCTTGATTAGACGTAGCAGTGCTACGTCTCTACATTGTTTTCTGGAGATGTCTATTAGACATAGAAAGTGTAAATTAATTCTTCGTTGCCCGAAATGCGAGTGTATGTGAGCAAAATTTGAGGCACTACGTTGCAAGCACCTGTCGTCGCGTTTCTACATTTTTCCACCAAATGTCTTTTACTGATAAATTATTTTTTACATAAACTAACAAAAATTATACTAGAAGATAAAGTTATACTTGTCAACCAATTTGAAAATATAAATATAGTATAGTTGAAATAATGTTATTTTTGCTACATAAATGAGTAGTTTAACAATTTCAGCCAACAGACATAGAAAGTAGAAATTAATTATGCGTTGCCTGAAAACTTTGTAGAGACGTTCCGGCGGAACGTCTCTACGTCTTTTCTACCAGATGTCTAATCCTCTTCTATGACTCTGGAGGGAATGAAGCCTTGACGACTGGAAGAGAAATACAAAATTAGACATTTTTAGTTTTGGTTGGTTTAACCAGTGCTTATTTCTAAGTAACGTTTGCTTCAACCTTGTTATCTGAGCTTGTTAGGCTAAACACACTTCTCTTGCGAGATGTTTAATGAGTAGCGACAGGGCAGGGAACTAGCGATTCCAGGGTGTCATGACTCAAATAACGGCTACCTAACTACAGGTGGTTTGGTTTACATAGACTACGGATTGCTCCGATTGCTTATGATCCCTTGGGTTTTATTTACTTTGCACACATCAGGCTGGGTGTGTTTGGTGCGATCGCAACTTTTGCATTCCTCCAAATCCTACCAGCCAAACTAGCAATATAATCGAGTGGATGCAAAATATTGTCCACAGACAACCGGTCAATGCATAGGCGATCGTACAGGCTAAACCTAACAATGCCGTTAATATGAGGAAAACTGGCTGAAAAAAGGTGGGCATTCCCGCTTTATAAAAGGTTTTGGCATTGAACGGGTGATAAAAGACAAACAGCAGTAAACAAAATGCTGCCCACAATGACCATATTACCCAGTTAACTAGTTCTATGGGATGGGGAAGCATCAAAACGCGAAATACTAACTCTTCGAGAAAAGCGGGAATTATCGAAGCTCGAAATCCTGTAAATAGCAGGTTAGGTAAGTTAATGCGTGAAAAATTAAAGCGCAAAAATCCAGATAAGAAGCCTAACGGTAAAGCGATCGCACTGTAAATTAATAATGTTAGCGTTATTATCAGCCAATCTCGTTGATTGGGGATGACAAAAGACCCTAAAACACGGTTGAACAGAATCGGGAACGGTGCAACATTAGTAAAAGGAAGCTTCAACTTACCAAGTACTGCTGTTGCTTCCTCTGGCATAATATCCTGCTGCCATCCACCAATTTGGTTGCTTCGCAGAAACCAGAGTTTCGCATTTTGGCTTAAGAAAATACTAGCGAGTTCATCATGCGCTTGTCGGGGTAACATTGTTCGCCAGCTCGTCAGAGCAGCCCAGATGCTACGCTTTTTAGACAAGCTTGGCTCTTCTTCATTACCAATTCCGCTTAAAGCAGATGCATTGCTTTCCCAGTCTGCGCGGACTATCCCCAAAGGACTCAATTGCCGTTCTAAAGATGAACCGAGAGAAACTAACTTTTGAAAGCGCAAAGTTTGGGGATCATCAGGATGAGCGTTAAGCCATTTTTGGATTGCCGGGTTTGAAGTAACTCGTTGTTCGATGACTTTCAAGGTAATGTAAAGTGCTTGATTGGCATCTTGAACGCAAGAAGTAGCAGGGCTAACTGTAGCACTTCCTGTCCCATCTCCGACTCGATAGCGAGCCATCATAATCTGCAACTGTCGGGTAAATTCCTGCAAAGGTGAAAGCTTGATCCCATCAAAATTATAATCTTGGGTCACAGGTTCAAACTTGACGATAATATCAGAGACGGGTCGCGTTGCACCCCATCCCCATTGAAAGTTGCCCATATAGTCTGCCCAGTGGTGTGTCCCGGATATCATTGCATCAGGACTGTGAGCGTAAACCTGATGATATTTGATGTCAAACCGTAAGTCTTGGGTGAAGGGATCGCGAATTACTTCAGCTACCCCAAAGGCAAAGTGTCCGGGGACAGTGTTTGCTAAACGCATCAGCCCACTGATTTCACCTTTTTTGCCGCCAATACCGCCAAATAGGTGCATGACGATCGCTTTATCTCCTGGTTTCCAGTTTGATAGCGCTACCAGTGGTTGGGCTACTGTTGGGTCGAGCAAAACTGTTTCAATTTTACCTTTGTTTTGCTTGGTATTGCGCCAATTATCTACTTTAATGTATTTTAGCCCTGGGGATGTTCCCAATAATACCCGATCTGGTTCTATTTTAAAGAGCGATCGCGGTGCTACTGCTTGAGTAACAAATATACCTTTGGCATCTCTTGCACCGTATATATACCACCCTTCTTTGCCTGCGGGGGATGCTTCAATTTGGCGTGGAGTAGATGAGAAAAATGCCCGTGAATCTAAAATTTGTTGGGGAATTCTGACTGTTCCCTCTGGTCCGTCAAAGTTACCGGATGCCGGATTGTAATGACGAATGCGGAAGTATTCGCTCGGACAGGGGCGTGTTCCCGGACAAAAATTCGGTGCGGGATAAGTGCTGCTTGCTACTTCTGGCTTGAGGATTTTCACTAAAGCGTAAAAGCGTCCGGTTGCCTGGGTTGGTTCTTGCTCAATTTGCAGAACTGGTTTACCGTCACTACCTGCTACGACATCGGCACCCTCTAAGGTGACAATCATATCATCATTGGGTTTCGCACCAGCCAGAGACTGTAGCGGTCCGACATGAAGACGACCGTCAAGACGATTTGGATGGACTATGCCTTTATTTTTACTTTTGATGGTTCCATAAGTAAAACGCACATCTCTGGTTGTGGTTTTTACGTAAGAGTTTAACTCTGGCTTGTTTTTCCATTCCAAACGAACGACTTGACCGATGAGGTTTTGCCCTTGTGCCGGTGCATGTTGAACTAGTAACCACGACCAGTCCCCCGGTAAGCGCATCTGTTCAAAGGTGGGTAGGATTAGTTTTCCTATCCACTCACCAACCGGTCGGTAGAGTTTTAGGTTTTCGTTATTGCTGATTGGGTAAAATTCCGGCTGATTAAATTCTTGCCGTCTATGAATGGCGTAATTGCTTTCCCGTTTGACTGCTTGTTGCGGTCGGGGGTAAAATAGGAAGATTGCGATCGCACTGACAATCAAGAGTAATAAGAAACTCCAAAATCGTAACTTTCGCACCTTGTTTACCCTCGGTTTGGTTTCTGATTCCTTGCCCTGCATAGAAGCTATATTGTTTGTTTTTACATAGCATTAGCGAAAATGCGGAACAAGTGCAACTTTTTTATTCCATCTTAATATGATTTGGGTGGCACAACCTATAAGTATGCAATTTAAATTACTCAGTATCTATGTTAGCACCAAGCGATCGTAATCTTGCCTTTAACTTTTCTACCTCTGCTTGTGCTTGTTCTGCGCGTTGACGTTCAGTTTCTGCGCGTTGACGTTCAGTTTCTGCGCGTTGACGTTCAGTTTCTGCTTGCTCTTCTGCTTGCTGCCTTGCGACAATTTCTTGTCGTAGTGCTTGTGCTAGTTCGTCAGGAATCAGCAGCTTTTCTCCCGTATCCTCTCGATAAAAATTAATTAGCCGTCCCTCAGCTTGTAACCGCAACTGTAACGGTTCGCTACGACTATCAGATATTGGCTCGTAAATTTCACCCCGCAAACGATAACCGCGTAATTGTTCTTCTTGCCACTCGCTTTTGGGGTCAAATAGCCAGTATTCCTTGACTCCTAACTGTTCATAAAGAGTCTTTTTAAAGATTTGGTCTTGATCCTTAGTACCACTGGATGTCATTTCAAAAATAACGCTGGGTACTTGACCTTCTTCCCAAATTTTATAATTGTCTCGACCTCCTGGGGTGACATCAAAAATCACCATCACGTCTGGAGCTACCCGCAATTTAGGGTATCCCTGAGCGTAATACATAAATTGATTTGCTAAAACAGTTGCCTGAGTTTCTCCTAAATACTGTTTTAATACTGCCAGGGTGGTTAGCAAAACATAAAAGTGATCGTAAGTTTCTGCCACTGGTTCACCATCAGCACTGGGGTAGAAAATTTCCGATTGAGCGACAGGTAAAGTAGCTGTCATAGTTGTATCCCATGCGATGAACTTATTTTAGACGAATTGAGAACTTTATAGTTAATGCTTCAGCGCTGAAGCGCCGACTACGTGTTATTCAGTATTTTCACGGATGGGAAGAAATAAGTTAGATAACTCACAAAATCCTATTAGTCAAAAATTAATAATAATACCGCAAGATGACATGAAGAATTTGGGCATCCTAGAAATTAGGAGTCAAGTATTTTTGTTTGCAACCATGTCTATTTTAATATCTGTTGCTCAACCCCCAAAGTCTAAGATTACTAAGGCAATTCAGCAAGTGCCAGTGGCGCCAGCAGACAATCCGCAAATACCGCAATTGTTGTTAGTCGTAAGCTCTGGAGTACTAACTTTGGCGGTGATTGGTTTGATTGTATATGGCAAACTTGAGATGAAAAAGCTGGATAAGAAAATCAAGTTTGAAAAATTTCGGGCGCGAGAACTAGAGAAAAAGTTTAAGCTAGCACTGGAAACAATTAGAAAAATGGAGACTAATCCCGATTTGATTAATTCACGGGATTTTAATTTGGATTATTTGCGAATGCGGATGGCTGAGGAGGTTTTTCATTTTGCCATCGTCAATCAAGTAAAAATCAAAGTCAAAGAGCAAATTTCTCAAGCACTACGTCCATCTCAAGCTCAACAAGGAACGGTTGGGATTGCCAATGGTTCTGGACGGCAGGTGGATCAGCTTTTTGATGTAGAGTACGAGACTAATATAGAGGGTGTCCCTACCAAGCGAGTGCTGTTTCGGGTTCAAATCCGGTTAATGAAGTTACCCACGCAAGCAACTTCTGCCAGCATCAGCCAAATAATCGATTGTATTGAAACTTATCTTAGCCCTGCTGAAGATCAAGATACTTGGCAACCGACGATTCAAGGTAGGATTGCTTATATACATTGGGATCAAAAGGCTAAACCCACGCCTTTGCTGGTGCTAGAACAATCGAATGAAGGGGTGAATGTCACTTTCCGTACTAGTCGTCAAGGAAATCTTGCATTACCCGATAAGCTATCTGAAACGAAAAAATCACATTCCTAAATAATAACTGTTTATATTTATGAGTTATTAGTTACAAGCTAAGTAAATGGGCATAAATAAACGCTCCTTAACGTAGTAACGGCTTAAGCTGTTAACATCTAATTTCGCCCACTTACTTAGGAGTTAAGAGTTGTGATGTTTAACTTTTGGCTCATAATTATTAACAGTGCTTTGGGAATTACGGGCTAAATGACCATCTTCCATTTCTAAAATGCGATCGGCAATATCTAAAATGCGGTTATCGTGAGTGACGAGTAAAATAGAAGTTCCCTGCTCTTTGGCAAGGGTTTGCATTATTTCTACCACATCGCGTCCTGATTGTTTGTCTAAAGCTGCTGTAGGTTCGTCTGCTAAGACTAGTGGGGGATGATTCACCAAAGCGCGAGCGATCGCTACTCTTTGTTTTTGTCCACCAGAAAGATTATCTGGGAAATAATTAATCCTCTCATCTAAACCTACAGCTTGAAGCATTGCTTCTGATTTGTTAATCGCATGTTGGTTAGAAATCTCTTTGTTCAGTTCTACCGCCATTTGCACATTCTGTCTAGCGTTTAAGAACCCCAATAAGTTGTGAGCTTGGAAAATATAACCAATGTTGCGTCTAATTTCTACCAGTTTACTTTGACTGGCTCCAGATAGTTCTTCACCTAAAAATTTTAGACTTCCTTCTTGCACAGATCTCAAACCACCAATCAAGCTGAGTAATGTTGTTTTACCTGAACCTGATGGTCCGGTCATTATGACAATTTCCCCTGCATAAATCTCTAGATTTATGTCAAATAATATTTGTTTTTTTAGGGAGCCTTTACCGTAGTAATGGCTGATGTTTTTGATGTCGATTACAGGTTGTTTTGTCATTTTACTTTGAAAATTGTTAGGGTTTAGGTAGAGACGTTCCGCCGGAACGTCTCTACGGTAAGTGTCGTAGAGACGTTCCGCCGGAACGTCTGGGTTAAATTAAAATATATCTGCTGGATCGGCAGCTTCTAATTTCCGCACAGCGATCGCACCAGAAATAAAACACATCAAAATAGTTAAAATTAGCACCATGATTGCACGACTCAAACTCATGAAAACTGGTAATAGTGTTGCGTCTTTAGCTAGTTTATATAAAAACATCGTAAAAGCCCATCCAGGCATGTATCCTAAAACTGCTAAAATTAAAGCTTCTTGAAGAATCACAAATAATAGATAGTTTTGTGTGTAGCCTATTGCTTTTAAAGTAGCGTATTCAGCTAAGTGTTCTGTAACTTCGCTATAAAGAATTTGATATACAATCACGGTTCCAACAACAAAACCCATGATTGTACCTAAGGTGAAAATAAACCCGATTGCTGTGCTGCTTGCCCAGTAATTTCTTTCAAATTCAATAAATTCTTCTTTAGTTAAAACATTGATTTCTTTTGGTAAATAACTTCTTAGTTGTTGCACAACTAAGTTAGCATTTACTCCTGGTTTTAATTTAATTAAGCCTATATCAATTAATCCTCGTTGCCGATTTCTAAATATTCTAAAAAAGTTAACATCACTAGTAATTAAGTTACCATCGGCTCCAAATGATGCACCTAAAGTAAATAATCCAGCTACCTTAATTTGTCTACTACGCACTTCTGCTGTGACATTTTTGCCTTGCTCAAAAGTAGCGACAATGGGACCATATTCTGTTCGAGAAGAACGGTCGTATAAAACGACATCCGGCTGTTTCAATTTATCTAAGTTTTCTTGGACTCCAGGCAAGTTAAATACATTCACTTCTGGGTTTATAGCTAGGGTGAGAATACTTCGAGGACGACCTGTTACAGGATTTTTCCAACTGGCGTAATCTAAATAGATAGGATGAACCGATTGCACTGCTGGCAAATCTAAAGCTTTATATAATCGCCTTTGTGAAAAGCTTTTCATTGCTAATACGGCGTTAGATTGAGAGTTAATTAAAACAATATCACCTTGTAAACTGCTATGCATCCGGACGTTACTAAAATACAAAGCATCGCGGAAGCCAAGTTGCATAAACATGAGAACGTCAGCAAATGCAATTCCTGCCAGCGCGACGACAAGGCGAGTTTTTTCGCGTGTTAGTTGTAGCCATGCTAAAGGTATTTTTGAACTCATTTTATAGGTGTTTAAACTATATATTTCTGTGTTGTTGGGAAAGAGAAAGAGAAGAAGAAATACGAACCGCCAAGTGTGCCAAGTACGCCAAGGAGGAGAAGGAAGAAGTAAGATTGTAGGTAGAAGGTGATGGCTAGATGTTGATTTCAACTACTACTTTGGCGTTAGTTAAACCGCCAACTTTTTGGCTAGCTTCTAAAGGTAAGGCGATTTTTACTTCTACGACTCTGGCGTCAACATCTGCTGCTGGATCTGTATTTAAGACATCTTTTTTGCCAATTTTTCTGCCAACTTCAACAACTGTTCCTTGTAATTGCCCATTAAAGGCGCCGTTATCGCTGGCAATTGTGGCTTTTTGACCGAGACGTACTTTACCAATGCTGTCTTCGGGAACTTCGGCGATCGCAATCATTTGATCGGTTCTTCCAATCTCAGCGATGCCATCTACACTCATGTTTTCTCCCGCTTTGGTGTGAATTTTGATGATTTCTCCGGGGATAGGTGCGGCAACGTAGCTTAATTTTAAGTCTGCTTGGGCTTTTCTGACGTTAGCGATCGCATTACTAACTTGAGCTTGTGCTATCATGGCGTCGGTGGGACGAACTTCTAAAAGTCTGTTGAATTTGGCTCTTTCTTCGTCAATTTGCCTTTGCAATGTGGCTATAGTTTTATCGCGATTGACTTTGGCTTCAATCAGTTGCTGTTGTAAAGTTGCTTGACTTTGTACTTGGTTTGCTCTAGCTTCGGCAAGTTGTTGTTGTAAAGTTGCTTTTGCTTGTCTTAAACTAGCTTGGCTTTCAGCAACTTGTTGAGAGGAAGTTACTGCACTCAAGCGTCTTCTTTCCCATTCTTGCTGAGAAATGGCACCTTCTTTGTATAATGTTTTATAGCGTTGAGCATCGACTTGGGCGTTGTTAGCTTCGGCTTGGACGCGAGAAACGGTTGCTCTTAAGGTGTCTCGTTGTCCTTGTAGTTCGGCTTCTAGACGATTAACTGTTGCTTGTTGGACGATTTTTTCTCCACTCAACTGAGCTGCAATGCGAGCGATGGTTGCTTGTTGAGCTTGACTTTCACCTTTTAATTGAGCGGCAATGCGAGCAATTACTGCTTTTTGAGCTTGAATGTCTCTTGGTGAACCGGCTCTGACTTGGGCTAAATTTGCGCGGGATTCTTGGAGTTTTGCTTTGGCTTCTTCCACTGCTGCTGTTTGACTATCGTGGTTATCCAAAATCGCAACTATTTGACCTTTTCTAACTCGCTCTCCTTCTTTTACTAAGATTTGCTCAACTCGTGAAGAAGCTTGCAATCCTGAAGTGGGAGCGGATAGTTTAATCACTTCTCCTCGCGGTTCCAAACGTCCCACAGCACTGATACTAGTAGGAACTGGTGCAACTGGTACTGAGGTGCTGAGTTTTCTTAGCTGCTCAATTCTTGCCGTAGCTAGTACCCCCGAAGCGATGACTACTGGTAGGGCAACAGCAATACCCCACCAAATCTTAGGTTGCTCAAGTGGTTGTTCGCTTGACCTTGAATTTTCATTCACCCTTGACATGGTATGTTGTCCGTTTAATTGTGGTGATTGAAGTAAAAAAGTTTAGGCTTTCAAGTTGGTGTTTGATAAAATAACGCCATAGCTTTCCACAATGACGCCTTTTATTTGTTGGTTATTTAAAGAGTTTCTAAATAACATTTAGCTTGCGCGCTGTAGAAATGCTAAATCTCACGTCTCTACATCTTTTCCAGGTACATGTCTATTAGTGATTGGTAATTAATTACTCTAAAAAATTAAAACAATATAGAGTATTATCAATATCACAGTTTCCGAAAATTTATATCAAACTGTTAGTATAATTACTTGTTGGTTTCTGTGTTGCTATTTCTTATCTCCGTTAAACTGTTGTTTTCTGAATTCTACAGTCATGATTTGTAGGAAAACGTAGCACAGCTTACAGATAAACACTTTTCAGCATTTGAAGTGATATTTATGCCGAAAAAATGACAATAAATCAACTAAAGGATGAAATTACCCCACCCATTTTATCCTTCTCCTTACTCAGTGGCAAAGAGGCGGAGCGAACATCCTTTACACTTCATACTTCTTTAGTCAAATAACACTGTAGTCATATAATTTTCAGCCCAATCTGAACCAAATGCTTTTTCTAATACGCGACGGGTTTTGTCGTTTTGTTGTTGTTTGGTGCAGTAATTATGCTGTCCGGCGATGATTTTTAATACTTGTTCTGGTGAAGCGGGATTGGAAGCGATCGCTCTCTTACAATGAATATCTAAAAAGCCTTTTACCCTTGATAAAAACAGCATTTCTTCTTCGGGAGAAACGGGACGAATAAAGATACAAAATTCCGAAAAGATATCTCCCCATTCCGGTAATTCACGGGGTTGAGAAAAGTTAGGTGCAGGTAACGCAGAGAGTGCAGAGTTATATTCTTCTGGTAAAGTGCGTTGTGAAAGCGGAGATAAATCTGCGATCGCAGCACTAATTTTACCTCCTCTACCCCCAACTAAATCGCAACCAAACATCGGCAAGTCGTATTCTGGACGGGGAAACATGACGCAATGCAGAATATCTAACATAGTTCCCACCTTCGCTAGTTCCAAGTGCATCTTGCGAAACTGCGGTGATTGATAGCAGCGATTTTCAATGGTCAGTTTTTCACCTTCGAGTTTACCTTCTACATATCCCAACTCTGCGGGCAAATGGTAAGGTGATAAATCAAGGTGCTGATGCCAAGCTGCCTCAATGGTATCAGCCAATTGCCGAATTAAAGGATGTTGTTGCGATCGCAGTGAGGGTGTAGAAGTAACTGACATGTTGTGATTGGGGAATAGTGTCTATTTGTCAGTTTATCGCTATTGGGGAATCGGGCGATCGCCCTTGCAACATAATCAAACATGAAGCCCTGAGGCTAGAAGGCGCTGGCTCTACGTACAAAGCCTGTCTACGCAGACTAAAAGATTTAAGTAAGTAGGCGAGAATAAATCAAAGTAGATTAAGTAATGTGAAAAATATTGAGATTACTTCGTAGTGAGGGCTTCAGCCCTCAAATGAGGACTAAAGTCCTCACTACCAACCCGTCAAAGCTGTGCTTTGTCTCCCCTAAGCGCTTGCGCTTAGGGGTTGATGGGGGTGAGGTGCGCGGCAATTATGCAGTCTCAATTTACAACTCCTAGACTTGAGGCGATCGCACGCTTGAGAAATACAATGGATGAAGCTAGCCTTAAAGCACAAGAGCGAGGATTAAGCCTGAAATTTTAGAATCGATTTTGAATGAGCGATCGCTATAGCAATTTTATTTGATTTGTGAGAATTGCAACCCGCAGATCCCCGACTTCTTTAAGAAGTCGGGGATCTTGTTTGTGCGCGTTTGATTCAGGAACGCTACTTTCGTTAAAGCGATCGCTACAAATGTTCAACCCTTACACAAGTCCTTTTTAATCTCCCGCCCATCCTTATCATCCGGATTAGGCTTGAGATAATTGACGATAAACCCGCACCCCTGATTAACTAAATAATCAAAATCTAATCTCCACAGTCTTACTGTCCCGTCACCACTACCTGAAGCCAGCATTTTGCCATCGGGGCTAAAGCTGACACCATTAACCCAGTTTGTATGTCCGGTAAGGGTTTTGATTTCTTCGCCAGTGCTAACATCCCACAGTTTCACCCTGTTGTCAGCACTTGCAGAAGCCAGCATCTTGCCATCGGGACTGAAGCTGACATCATTAACCCCGTTTATATGCCCAGTAAGGGTTTTGATTTCTTTGCCAGTGCTAACATCCCACAGTTTCACCGTGTTGTCAGCACTAGCAGAAGCCAGCATCTTGCCATCGGGGCTAAAGCTGACATGATAAACCACGTTTACATGCCCAGTGAGAGTTTTGATTTCTTTGCCAGTGCTAACATCCCACAATTTCACCGTCTTCTCATAACTACCTGAAGCCAGCATCTTCCCATCCGGGCTGAAGCTGACAGCATAAACCGGGTTTGTATGCCCAGTAAGGGTTTTGATTTCTTTGCCAGTGCTAACATCCCACAGTTTCACCGTCTTGTCAGCACTTGCAGAAGCCAGCATCTTGCCATCGGGGCTGAAACTGACTCGACGAACCCAGTTTTTATGCCCAGTAAGGGTTTTGATTTCTTTGCCAGTGCTAACATCCCACAGTTTCACCGTCTTGTCAGCACTTGCAGAAGCCAGCGTCTTCCCATCGGGGCTGAAGCTGACACCATTAACCCAGCTTGTATGCCCAGTGTTCGCGTAGCGTTCCGAAGGAAGGGTTTTGATATCTTTGCCAGTGCTAACATCCCACAGTTTCACCGTCTTATCAGCACTGTATGAAGCCAGCGTCTTCCCATCGGGGCTGAAGCTGACACCATTAACCACGTTTTTATTTCCGGTGAAGGTTTTGATTTCTTTGCCAGTGCTAACATCCCACAGGTTCACCGTGTAGTTAGCACTAGCAGAAGCGAGCATCTTGCCATCGGGACTGAAGCTGACACCATTAACTGCGTATTTATTTCTGGTGAAGGTTTTGATTTCTTTGCCAGCGCTAACATCCCACAGTTTCACCGTGTAGTCAGCACTAGCAGAAGCCAGTATCTTCCCATCCGGACTGAAGTTGACATCATAAACCCCGTTTATATGCCCAGTAAGGGTTTTGATTTCTTTGCCAGTGCTAACATCCCACAGTTTCACCGTGTTGTCATGACTACCTGAAGCCAGCATCTTCCCATCAGGGCTGAAACTGACTTGACTAACCCAGTTTTTATGCCCAGTAAGGGTTTTGATTTCTTTGCCAGTGCTAACATCCCATAGTTTCACCGTGTTGTCACCACTACCTGAAGCCAGCGTCTTCCCATCAGGACTGAAGTTGACACCATTAACCGAGTATTTATGCCCAGTGTTCGCGTAGCGTTCCGAAGGAAGGGTTTTGATTTCTTTGCCAGTGCTAACATCCCACAGTTTCACTGTCGTGTCACCACTACCTGAAGCCAGCATCTTCCCATCGGGGCTGAAGCTGATACCATAAACCGGGTTTTTATGTCCGGTTAGGGTTTTGATTTCTTTGCCAGTACTAACATCCCACAGTTTCACCGTCTTGTCTTCACTACCTGAAGCCAGCATCTTCCCATCGGGGCTGAAGCTGACTCGAAAAACCGCGTTTGTATGTCCGATGAGGGTTTTGACTTCTTTGCCAGTACTAACGTCCCACAATTTCACCGTATTGTCAGCACTAGCAGAAGCGAGCATCTTGCCATCTGGGCTGAAGCTGACACCATAAACCACGTTTGCGTGTCCTCCCAAGGTGTTTGGTGCTGCGACGTTGTGAACTGTATTCACCAATGCCAGCTCTACCTGGGTGCGGGTATTTGCATCTACAAAAGGTGTGCGTTGCATTTCCACAGCGGCTCGTAAACTTTTTTTTATGGCTTGTTGTTTGTTTTTACTTAAAAGCGCATCAGACGTTTGAGCAAGAGAATTAATTTGATTAATTGCGGCACTTTGCCAACCCACGCCCGCGATTACTGCTAAACCCAAGGATACTATAGAGAAGCTACTTAATCCGATAATTGTCAGACGCCGTGTGCGTTCCTGCTCCTGCTTCTCCCTATCCCGTTGTTGTCCGCTAACCGCAATAAAATCTCGCTCTTGCTGCGTCATTTCCTCCGCACGCTTGTGCAACCAATCGGATGCCACAGTCAACGGCACACCACGCAACAAAGCCCCAGAGTCATGGTTGTCATTTTTCCACTCTCGTAATGCCACTTTCAGCCGCTCTTGCCAAGTGCGAAACTGACGGTTTGCATTCATCCACTCTCGCAAAGTTCCCCATTCCCGAATCAGCGCTTCATGCACCACCTCTACCGTATCTTGCGCCAAAGAGACCTCACCCCCATCCCCTCTCCTTGCCAAGGAGAGGGGTGTCCCAGAGGACGGGGTGAGGTCTTCGCGGTGTCCTGTCACCACCAACCGCGCTTGATATCCCGCTAAATAACTCACCAATCCCCAATTATCTTCTCCAACCTCCGCACGAGTCGCTATGCGTCGAGTATCCTCCGTTCCCTCCCCAGGACACACTAACTGCACAAATATTCGCTCTGCCTGTTTTTGCTGTGTTTCACTAAGTTTTTGATAAACTAGTTCTGCATGATTAGCGATCGCCTTCTTCACACCGCCAATTTCATCGTATGCTTGGTGAGTTAACACCCGGTTTTGTTGCTTCTCCCACAGTCGAGTTAAAGCAAATTCCAACAACGGCAAATTACCCGGTTCTTGTCCCACATCATCCAAAATTCGTTGCGTCAGTTGCGCTTCTAATTGCACCTCTAGCTTTTGTGCCGGTTGTTCAATAGCCAACCGCAATTCCTCTGGTTTCATCGAACTCAGCAACTGAGGTGTAAACTCCTGCAACGCATCCCGAAACGGACGGTAGGAAAGCACATAACCGTAAAAGTCAGCTCGTAAGGTGAAAACTAGTGTCAGATTTTCTGGAGAAATACCAGCTATCAAAACATCAGCAAAGCGTTCTTGTTCTTCCTTCTGACAAAGAGTATAAAGTTCTTCAAATTGGTCTGCAACTAACAACAGACGTTTACCACCATTGCGTTCTTTGATGCGAGACGCTACTTGTTGCAAGGTGATTTTACCCTCTTGCATAAATGTTACCAGTCGAGCTGCGTGTGTTAGTTGGCTAGTTTCATCAAGTTCGGGGTCTAATTGATGTACCAACGCATAAGCCAGCTGATAAAATGGTTGATTCCCAGGACGGAAAGATAAAATCAGCCAGTTTCCCTCACTTCGCAACCGGGGAATCAGTCCCGCAAACACGATAGAAGACTTACCACTACCACTCGGACCAACCACACCTACCAAAGGCTGTTTGCGAGTTGTTTGAACTAACTCATTCACAAAAGTCTCCCGTCCAAAAAAGAAAGCTGCATCCTCTTCCTCAAAAGCAGACAATCCCTGGTAAGGGTTGGGTGGAATAACATCTGTTTCAAAAGTAGTTAAGACATCAGTTGAGACATCAGTTAATTCATTTTTCTTCAAAACCGGAGTTTGCTGCTCCATAAAACCTATCATTTGAGAGCAGCCTAACTCATAGGCAAACTCCACATCTTCCCCAGCACCTAAAGCATCGTAAAATGCCACAGCAAAGGCAACAGCTGCTTTATCACCCACAGATTTATTCATGCCAATGACATATTTGACATGTTGACCAATAGCCTTTGCTTGCACTTCTGAATAACAAGCGTTAAGAACAACACACTCGACACCCTTTTTCGCAAACAGCTTAAACATACTTGCTAGCGCGTCAGCTTGTACATACACCGTCTGCTTCATCTCATTTTCCAGGACAATTCCATCCTCAGCAGTCCCATGTCCGCAAAAGTGAACAATCTGCGGTTGAGTGTCAAGAATAGCGCGGTAAAAATCACGCGATCGCACTGCCCATTTTTGCTCTAATTTAAACTGTTCCCGCTTATTCGCTCGTTGCAATCCCTCATCAATTTCCCGCACTTCTACATCAAGTTGCAGCTTAGAAGTATCTCTAGGATTAGCTGCCAACAGTAAAATCGTTTGGACACGCGCTTTATTATTCATTAGAGAAGAAATATAATAGTTTGTACAAGTCCGTACTATCACCACTACTACTACAACTGCTCATCTAGTCTTTACAGACAGAATAATTTTACTATTCGTAGGCGTGAAAAAGAGACGTAGCAGTGCTACGTCTCTACATGGGTTCTGGATCACGCATAATTAATTTCTACCAGATGTGTGTTGTAAAGACGTTCCGTGGTCACGTCTCTACGACGGTTGCGGTTAACGCTCCAACTATCAACTAACAACCTAACGCCAAAAATCAGTCACATCGTACCCCAGTTCCGCCAACATATGCCGCAACAGAGGTAAACTCAAACCAATCACGTTAGTGTGACACCCTTCGATTTTTTCCACAAATAAGCTGCCAAAACCCTCAATAGCAAAGGCACCGGCACACTTGAGGGGTTCACCTGTGGCAACATATGCAGCGATCGCGCGATCGCTCATTTCCCCAAAATAAACTCTTGTTACCTGACACTTGACTAAAGTCCGATTTTGGTCTTTGTCAATCAAAGCATGACCAGTATACAAATCGCCAAAATGACCTTGCATAATTTGCCAACGTGCGATCGCTTCAGATGCATCTACTGGTTTACCATGAATTTCACCATCAAGAGCCAAAACCGAATCACAACCCATAATCAAACCTGATGCAAACTGAGGCGCTACAGTTTCTGCCTTACACTGAGCAAGAGTTTGCACCAATTGTCCTGGCTCACTGAGTTGGATTTGCGACTCATCAAAATCACTAGCGCAAACAGTCGGCTCAATTCCAACAGTTTGCAACAAACGACGTCGTGCCGGAGAAGCAGAAGCGAGTATAAAAGTAGGGATACTCATAGGGGAGGCAGGGGGAGGCAGGGGAGGCTATTGACTAATATACAAAGAAAGAATTCACAGAGCTTTCTATTATTGATTTAACTCTCTGCCAACGTTTTTCGGTGACGGAGGCATTAAAGGTAAAAAGTTTACCTCGGCTAACAGCAACACTAGCGAGGTTATGCCGTTTTGTGTTATTGGGGAGTTGAACCTCATATTCTAACATGTAGTAAATTTTACCCTTAGATTCTCGTTGTCCAGCGTTGACTAATTCCGCTTTGCGACCAGAGTCAGGAGGAGCGATCGCATTTTTTGACAACTTATATCCAACTTCTCCCGGCGTGCCTAATTCTATCAAAGTTTTGTTATCTGGAACCGGACTAATCACCACAGAGACATTTTCTGTCACCTCAATCAAATCGTGAAACACTACATCCGGTCCATTGGCAACTTTAACTTGCACCCAACCATTAGGATACAAGAACTCATAGCCATCAGTAGTATCTACAAAGCTGTTGAGTCCAGCCGCAACTGCTACACGAGAATTACTCAGGCTGAAGCTAAACACCAATAGCAAAATTAATACAATTCGTTTCCACATTTCTACAGATTCCTTTGGGCTGGAAGCAACACAATACACGTTTAAATTTCTCGTTTTCATTTTCTCATCAACAGGGACATTTGAGGGGGAGAGGTTAGTAGTTAGTGGATAATGGATACTGGATAGTGTTTAGTAGATAGTGGGAGCTTGGTAAAGATCCACCAACTATCAACCAATCACCCATGTAAAAACCACCCTCATGGGTACTATCGTGTCTCATAATACTAAGTTATCTTGTATAAAAGCGTCGTACCCGTTGCAACGCAAAATACCTACAAATTACTTAGCAGTGCTTTCTCGCTGGTTGCTGCAATTGCAATTGTCATGCAAAAAAATTCGATCAATTTAATTAAAAAGGAGAAAGTCCAATGAACTTAAGCGAAGGTTATGGTGTGTTAAAATGTCAAGCGATCGCTGGCAAAACAGAACTTGGTAAAGATACCCCACACTATCAAGTTCATGTGAATGATAATAAGTTTTCCTATCGTCTTGCAATCAACGTTAGATCAAGTCAAAATCCTTTTGATGTGTTGTATCTTGTCGAGAACACTTTTGAACATTACATCACTGACAAACTTGATAAATTGGACTTTGGCTTTACAAAAATTGCGGAGAAAGATAGAAAAGCTGGAGGAATTGCGCTGGACTACATCAGATCAAATTTATTTAAAGTCAGCGATATGAAGCCTTTGCCTTTCAATTTGCCAGGAGAAAACAACGACCTCAACGAACAAATTGACTCGTATATAAAAAGGGCAATTGAGACTAAAGCGGTTATTTACGTATTCGGGGAACCGTGGGGACTGGAAAAACCGGAAGAAAAGCCTGACAAAATATTCGGCTTTAAACCAGGGAGAGGGGTTCATAATATTCACATGAATCAAGGCAACAGTGGAAAGTTTGCCCAGGAAAATGGAGTTTACCAAGATGGAGCATTGTTGATTCATTTTTCCTCTGCGATCGCATCCCAAGATACCTGGGTAGGAGCATTTTTTGCCTTTCAATCGCAGTCTTTCCACACAGACGATAGTACAGGGAATCCAATAGATAAGAAAGTCGGAACTGAACCACCAGATCCCAGCACTCCAGCAGTTAAGGCACGAGTAAAAATTGTTGCTGCTTTAGTAAATCCTCAAGGAGATGATGCCGGAAAGGAAACAGTTACTTTAATGAATTCCTCACCTGAAGAAATAGACTTTAATGGTTGGACACTTACTAATAAACTAAAACAAAAACAACCTCTTGATGGATTAAAAATCCAACCTAGTGCATCTGTGATAGTACCTTTAGATAAACAAAAAATTCAGCTTTCTAATGATGGTGGAATTATCACTATTCTCAATCAAGAAGGTATTAAAGTTGACGGTGTTTCTTACACAAAAGAAGATGCCAAAGACCAGGGATGGACGGTTGTATTTTGATTAGTTGTTGATTATAGCAGTTCCCAATAAGAGTGAAGTACACACTTAAAACCTCACCCCCAACCCCTCTCCTTAGTAAGGAGAGGGGAGATAAAGCACAGCTTTATCGGGGTGAGGTAATTGCTGTACCTCAGTTGCTTAGGAAACGCTATATTAACCCCTATTGACTATCCACCATCAACTATTCATTAACTTTTAACACCACCAACGTCATATCATCGGTGTTTTGCTTATCGGCACCGATGAATTGATAAACTTGGTTAAATAGGTAATCCAGAATCTCCTGTGGTCCATTGCAATGCCTGCAAGCCAAATTAAAGGCATTGACAAAGTTTTCTTCATCAAAGCGATCGCCTCCAGCAGAAGCCGCCTCAGTCAAACCATCTGTATAATAAATAATTGTATCTCCAGGTTCTAACTGTGCCTGAGCATCTTCATATTCGCTGTTAGTATCCAAACCAATCAACATACCTAATGTATCTAAACGTGTCACAGTTCTTGTAGCTGCGTGCCACCACAAAGGAGGATTATGTGCTGCATTACTATAAGACAAAATTCGATTTTGGGGGTCATATTCTGAGTAAAACAGTGTCACAAAACGGTGGGAATTTTCCAAATCCACATACATGACTTGATTTAAATTTTGGAGAATTGCTGCTGGAGAATTACCGTGTAAAACTTCTCCTCGTAGCATTCCCCGCATCATGGTCATAATTAACCCAGCCGGTACACCTTTGCCCATAACATCACCAATCACAAAACCCCAACGACCAGTTTCTAAGCTGATAATATCTTTACTATTTAACTGAAACTGATTGTGCTTGGTAGGAATAAAATCATAATAGTCTCCACCGACACGATTTGCCGGTTTACAACGCGCAGCCAAAGCTATACCAGGAATAGAGGGACATTGACGAGGTAAAAGCCGGCGTTGAATTTCCGCAGCAATTTCTAGTTCTTGATCTAAGCGTTCTTTTTTTCGTAATTCTACAGCCAGTTCATCGTTTTCAATCGCTACTGCTGTTTGGTCTGCTACTAACCGGACTAATTTTTGTCTTGTTTCCGTCCAAGTATATTCCGGATCGCGACTCAACACATACAGCCATCCTCGTTCTGCATGTTTCACCAGAATTGCCGTACCAAATATTTGCATATCTGGTCCTAAGTAGCGATGCATTTGGGCATCCAAAACACCCGTAGCGTTTGCTAAAGGTGCCGTATTTGCCAAAAGTGTGATTTGACTGGTAGCGGTTTCTAGTGCTTTGCGAATATGTTTGCGCTGGTGACTATCCTGCCAATGCAACTGCTCTAATCGAACTTGACCATTAGCTTTGTAGAGAAACAGAGCGCTACCATCTGCATCTGTTACTCTTGTCGCCATTAACGGAATTAGCTCTAAAAACTGATTCAAATTATTGAAGCTTCTCAGGGCAAATCCTAAAGAACTTAACAAATCTTGAATTTTGTTTTGTTCTCGGTGCAGCCGTGCCACGAGTTCTTTCAGCGCGACAACGGGAGTGACATCCGTTGCGGCACTACTATTATTATCAGTTGGTTGAGAGGGCAGTTGAGACACAGGCACAGCTATTATTTCACTTAACTGAAAAACCGAATTAGATTACTTATAAATCATCTACGCAAAGGCAATTGCTAAACCATATTGAAACAAGCTTTGTTAATTTAGCAAGAGTAGAAAGACGTAAGATGTGAATTTAACAAGTATTCCATTTGCTAATTGTATTTATTCGTCAAAACAGAAGTTTTAAGTAAGTTTTTGGGTCAAAAAGAGACTGATATTGATAGCAATTTCTCTTAGATCCTAGAAAGATTTCAATTCTTTCATAACTTAATAAACAAGTCATCAGAAAAATGGGTAGAAACCCCGCCCTTCTACGACGGACTTGATATTTAAATGCTGGTTTTTGAATGGATATAATCCCAGGAACCAGCAAACCCGTAATTTGTCTCCTCGCCCAACACAGATAAAATGGCTTGCCTTTACGCAACGACTCAACAAAAAGTCTTGTAGTTTTTCCAAGCTGGAGAAGTACTTGGAAGTACGTATCAACCTGTGTCTCAATGGGCTAGTCAAACACGTAAGATTTGTTTCTTACAAGCTCCGTCCGCGACGGTCGGAGTTATTGACATATCTTGAGATAGAGAAAATACCTGAGTAAACAGATAAAATTTGACGCTCTCCTTCTCAGTGTTTAGACTGGGGGTCTGGGACTTAGGGGGCTTGGAACCTCATGGGTCACGCACTCTGGGGCAGATATACAGACGCTTTCTTCCAAGTTTAAGTTATGTAAATAATATTGATCCTACTTTTATGACAACAAATCGACAGGCTCAAGAAACAAAAGCCAGAAAAAGCATAGCACAAGACCTTTAACCTATAAATTAGTAATGGTGTTTTAGTTTAACCAACACACTTCAAATTTAGAAATTTTGGGCAGAGAATATTCAGTGAGGTTTTTTGAAGCAGACACGGGTAATACAGATAAAAGTATTGCTGCACCTTAGTTATGCCAATTCAGTTAATGGGTGCAAAAGAGCGGAAAACCCTTGTAGCCCACCCACGCGCACCCGAAACTGTCACACAACGAATTTTGGACGTTTCAAAATTGGGAGCAATGCGATCGCTCCACAATATCCCTAAGAAACTAGGGACTACCAGTAGTTTGGCACATTAGTTCTCAGAAGCTACGAGTGGTCAGATCCCCGACTTCTCCAAGAAGTCGGGGATCTAGAAGCCCATTTGACTTTTGAATGCGTGACTTACGTCTTGCGGTACTACTCCCCAGTTTGTTGATCTAACCACTCAATAAAGCTTCGACAAACTCGTAGCTAGAAAACGGACGCAAATCTTCAATTCCTTCACCAGCACCAATAAAGCGAATCGGTAGACCTAGCTGCTGCACGACGGCGAGGGCGACGCCTCCTTTAGCGGTACCATCAAGTTTAGTTAAGACTACGCCACTTAGTTGTGCCGCTTGAGAAAAGATTTCGGCTTGGCGCAATCCATTTTGACCTAAAGTGGCATCAAGAACCAACAATGATTCGACTTTTGCGTTCGGGGCTTTTTTGTCGATAATTCGCCGGATTTTACTCAGTTCATCCATCAAGTTTTTCTTGTTTTGCAGTCGTCCTGCGGTATCGACCAAAAGTAACTCTGTTTCTCGTGCAACGGCAGCGGCGATCGCATCAAATACAACGGCAGCGGGATCTGTATTCTTCCCAGGATTAGAAATTACTTCCACACCGCTTCTGCTACCCCAAACCTTCACCTGTTCCACAGCAGCAGCGCGGAATGTATCTGCTGCACCAATCAAACATTTATAGCCAGATTTTTGTGCTAAGTGAGCAATTTTGCCGATGGTAGTGGTTTTACCAGCGCCATTCACCCCAGTTATTAACCAAATATTAAGATTTTCTTTTTCTGGAGTAAAACTAGCTTTATAGGATGTTTTGAGTGGTGCATCGAGCATATCCCGGAGGATAGTTTTTAGGAAAGCGATCGCCTCATCAGGTGGAGTAACTTCTTCTCGTAGCTGTTTCTGTAACGCTTTGATAATATAGTCTGTCGCTTGGACACCCACATCTGCTTGCAACAGCAACGATTCAATCTCATCGACTGCTGCTTGATTTAGCGGTCCTTGACCGACAATTGCCTTCAGTTGGTTAACAATACCACGACGAGTTTTGTCTAACCCTTGTCGCAGCTTTTTCAGCCAGTTAATTTCTTCAATTGAAACATCTTCCGCACGTCTTCCTTGCCTTGCCAAAACTTCTGTAGACCACACAAACCCGTCATCAAAGGCAAGTCCGGGGATTTCCTCTACTATCTCTGGTGTAGGTGGCTGTAGTACGTCGGTTTCTGGTACTTCAATTGCAGTTGCGATCAATCGTTCCTGTTTTGCTTGCCTTTCTGCCGCTGCCCGTTCTAAAAAGGATAAACTTGCCGGCGCTACGGGTTCTACGGGTTGTGCATCCTCTGGAGTAGCAAGTGCTTCGCTGGCTGTTGGTGCCTGGGTATCTATAATTTCCGGTTCTGGCTCCAATGCAGTTGTTTCATCTGCTAGCTGTTCACCATCTGGCTCTTCTGGTGGCGATTCTGTGACTTCAACACAAGGAGTTTCTACTTCCTCTGCTTGTTGCTTTTGCTGAATGTTTTTATAAGCAGATTTGGCATACGCTAACAAGTCTGTCGCTGCGGCTGAATCATCCTTGCTGGAAGTTTCCGCTGACTCTGTTTGGGATTCTTGTGTAGGAATTTCTGTTTGTTTTTCTTTATCTGGTGCGTTAGCAGGATCGTTATTTTGACGACGGAACCAATTAAAAACCATTGCAGCTATAAGTGTTAGTTGTGATGTGAGTTATGTGTTTAACATTATCGCGTAATTCCCTATCCTTCTATAATGTGGGGAATTACGCGAGTTCAAAAGGAAACATCCAGAAAATTAACTTTCAATAAAGTTGAGAGAAATTGTTCGGATAGTTAAGTTGTTTAAAATACAACAAATTTGAGGTAAATGAAGTACATATATAAAATCCCTCTCCTTGTAGAGACGTAGCACTGCTACGTCTCTTGTATTCGATGAAAGCGGAATCTGCTGTATATTATTTTTATAGAGTTGAAATATACGATGGTAGCATCTCATAAGTTATAATTTATTCTACGAGATGTATCAACTTGGGAATAATATTTTAGATTCATCTCGCCAAAAGTCGCAATTATTTATTTAAATAAAATGAGCATTAAAATATTAGAAAGTGTAGATTCTTCCGAAGTTAAAGAATTAAGAGCAGAAATTCTATCAAAACGCAAGATAGGAAATGTTTTATTTGAAATTAAACAAATCATCTCTGACATGACCCTTAAAAAAGCTGAGTATTTGACACAAATTCTGGATTTATTTGTTAGTCAAATGGGGTATGTAAAGCTTGGCGATCGCTGGAAAGAAATTGATCAACCCGCAGCAAAACAAATTTTAGCATTTGTCTTGACAAAAGATTTGGCTTATTCTTCAAAAATAATGGCAGTCGAAGAGGCTGAAAAAATTTCTACTAAGGTGTTCAACTTTTTTCAAAATCCCTGTATTTTTTTTACTAACGCAGTATTTGTCAACAACTACTCGGCGCTTAGTGCTTGGGATTCGCTGACAGACGCAACATTTGACACAGGTATAATTTTTGTAAATACTACACTGATTGGAATGCTGTGGGTTAAAGATGAAGACTAATAGCTGAACTATCAAATAAATTAGTAATCAAACTTTTAACTTATATTTAATTAAAATTTAAAAGATAATAGCTAATGTACTTATTTAGGCTCAATATCAACTAGTAATTGATTCAAGTAACCAACCTATTAAGTATGTCTAAATTAGCTTTTCCTTTAAAGATATCAACAGGAGCAGTTATACTACTTACCTTTTGTGTAACTAGTGTAAATAGCGCCACAATTTCTGAAAACTTTGAGACCGGCACAAAACCAAGTTACGCTGCGGGTAATGTTGCTCTCAGTACAGGGTTATGGAATTTTAATGATGCTCTAATCGGGAATCTTACTACTGACGTAAAAAATGGCACACAATCTGCCCGCATTCGTAATAGTGGTATAATTAGGATGCTGTTTGATCGCACTACTGGTGCCGGCACTATCACTGTCAGACATGCTAAATTTGGTTCCGACGGTAATACTACTTGGGGTGTTTGGTGTTCAACTAACAGTGGTATTTCATATACACCAGTCGGTTCCACTGTCACTACCTCTTCTACAACATTGCAAACAGCGACTTTTACAGCCAATATCTCTGGCTTTGTTCGCTGTGACATTCGTAAGACTGATGGAACTACAAACAGAACCAACATTGATGACATCGTAATTACAGATTACGGTTCTTCCACTCCTCCTCTACCAAGCGGTTCTGTACCTTTCTTTGACAATATCAACAACCCTGTATCTGGTTTAGCCTATGGTAGCCCAGCGGATGTCACACCTCCAGCCCCAGCCCTCAACAGTTTTGACACAGCAGTAGTCAATCTTTGTGGTACTCCGGGTACTGTTGTGAGTCGCAGCGCTTTCCAGTCTACCCTAAATGCTAATCCTACCGTCTTGGCAAATATCAAGGCTTATGTGGGAGGATTCCTGAAACCGGGTCGGACTTCCAATACTGATTTCTTGAACGATTTAACCGATCTCTGGTTTAATGTTGTAGGTTTTGATCATGTATTCTGCGGAGAACCAGTTCAAGGAGGCTCTATTGGTGGGTTGCACTTTGTTGGACGTTATGTGGAACTGCAAAGCAAGGGTTTGGCTGGACGACTGAATAATAATACGTTTAGGGAAGAAGTTGTTCCCAACACAGTCTACACAATGGGTGTGATTGTGAGAGTAGGTAATGGGACTGCTCAATCTACTATCAAAGGTTATCCTTACACCCTCAGTGCTGAAGAAATTTTGTCAAATGCATCTTTAGGTTACAAGAACAACCCCAACACTACTACTACTAACCAAGCATGTCTTCTGAGCGTCACAGATGAGGGTAGAACTTTTAAAGCCGTATTTGTCAGAAGACAAGGTGGCATTCGTACTTTCTATCCCGATGCTACTCCTGACTCTACCGCTAACTGTATCCAGTAATATAGCAGCCTATCGCCAATATGGAATACACGTAGAGACGTAGCAGTGGAACGTCTCTACAAGGAGAGGGGTTTTATACATGTACTTCATTTACCTGAAATCTGCTGTATCATGTCCGTTTAATTAACATTAATAAAAACCTACCTACCCTCGTAGAGACGTTCCGGTGGAACGTC
>JAESGE010000170.1_pt1 | contig 37306 bp, 23 predicted proteins | sample 9269601 | NCBI WGS metagenome assembly JAESGE01 (sample SAMN14515569, study PRJNA621662) | algae metagenome | isolation source: Tolypothrix brevis GSE-NOS-MK-07-07A and co-occurring heterotrophs from wet... | place: USA: Grand Staircase Escalante National Monument, Utah | collected 2006-04-16
CAGGGTCCGTTGGCTTGCCAAGACAATGCGGTTCCATCTTCGCCCATTGAGCGTCCGTCAGAATGAAGCGTTCCATCCGAAGTGTGAATCACACTTCACCCCAAATGGGAATCCTAAATCCCCACAATCCCTAAAGCGGGCGCGGCGTTACCCGTCTTTGCGCGAGATCAAATTGCTCGCTTTTGCCGTTCGGGTCGGTCTTTGGGACGGCAGTTGCCCGCGTGGCAGCCCTTGAGGTGGCAGTTGCCATGGTCCGCCGGAGCGTCGTCACCGAGCGGGATGGTGATCGTGCCGCCGTTGCACAGCTTGGCAATGATCGCATTGTTTTCCGTCGGGGGCGGGCCGACAATGACCGGAAGTAGCGCAAGGATGGCGAAGGGCAGGGCGGCGCTCATGCCGGTTCATCCTCTTCGTCGATCAGGATGCGCGCCGCCGCGCCGTCCATGTCATCATACTGCCCGTCCTTCATCGACCAGAAGAACGCGGCCAGCCCCAGCAAGCCCATGCCGAGCGCGATGGGAATGAGGATTGCGAGCCCGGTCATTGGGCCGCTCTGGCGAGCCGCAGCGAATTGGCGACCACCGCCAGTGAGCTGACCGACATGGCGATGGCGGCGATCAGCGGGGTGACCAGCCCGGTCAGCGCCAGCGGCACCGCGAGCAGGTTGTAGGCAATCGAGAACCCGAAATTCTGCCGCACGATCCGCATGGTGGCGCGCGCGACCCGTACCGCGAGCGCGACCGGCATCAGTGCCTCGCCAATGAACACCGCATCGGCGGCCTGCTGGCTGGCATCGGACGCGGTGCCGGGCGCGATCGAGGCGTGTGCGGCGGCCAGCGCGGGGCCATCGTTCAGGCCGTCGCCCACCATCAGCGGGCGGCGGCCTTGCGCCTTCAGCGCCTCCAATGCACCAAGTTTGGCCTGTGGGGATGCTTCGGCAGAGGCGGCGATCCCGAGCTGCTGCGCGATGGCAGCAACCGGCGCGGCGCGGTCGCCCGAGAGGATGCTGGCGGTGATCCCCTCGACGCGCAAGGCGGTGAGGGTCGCTGCGGCATCGGCGCGCAAGGGATCGGCGAAAGTGATGGTCTGCGCCTGTGTGCCGATCCTGAAGCGCGTGGCGAGTGCCTGCCCTTCGCCATTGGGGCGTTCAAGCGCGACGTCCAAGCCCTGCCAGCGCCCGGTCAGGCCCATACCGCTGACCTCGCGCACATCCTCCAGCACGGCAGGCACCGCACCAGCGCGCAAGCATGCCGCGGCCAACCCTTGGCTCAAGGGATGGCGGCTCGTCTGCGCCAGCGCCAACGCAATGCTGCGCGCTTCGGCATCGAGGCCGCTTACATCCGCGCGGGGAGTGCCCAGCGTCAGCGTGCCGGTCTTGTCGAACAGCGCGACGTCACATTCGGCGAGGCGTTCCAAGGCGCTCCCGTCCTTCACCAGCAGCCCGCGCCGCAGGAGCGCGCCCGAGGCGACCACCTGCGCGGCGGGCACGGCGAGGCCCATGGCGCAGGGGCAGGTGATGATCAGGACCGCAATTGCGATGGTGAGCGATTGGTGCCAGCCTGCGCCCGCGACCATCCAGCCGACAAACGCCAGCGCGGCGAGGCTGTGCACCACCGGCGCATACAGGCGCGAGGCGCGGTCAGCAATGCGGACATAGTGGCTGCGCGATTGCCCCGCCTCGTCCATCAGCCGGGCGATCTCGGCGATGGCAGTGTCATCAGCCACGCGGGTCAGGCGGATGCGCAGCGGCGCACCGAGATTGATCGTTCCAGCGTGCACCACGCTGCCCAGTCCCACCGGTTCGGGCGCGCTTTCACCGGTCAGCATGGCGTTGTCGATTGCGCTTGCGCCTTCCACCACCTCGCCATCGGCGGCGAGCGCCTCTCCGGCGGCGACGAGCACCAGCAAGCCGGGGTCAAGGTCTTTCGCGGCCACGCGGCGGGTGGAGCCATCGGGCGCGATCACGCTCGCGCTCTTGCCCATCCGCCCGAGCAGCGCGCCGATCCCGGCCCGCGTCCGGTCACGCATCTCGGCGTCGAGCGCGCGTCCGGCGAGCAGGAAGAACAAGAGCATCACCGCGCTGTCGAAATAGGCATGCGCCCCGCCGGTGATGGTTTCGTAGAGCGACAGGAGGCTCGCGAGGATCACGCCGATGCTGATCGGCACGTCCATATTGGTGCGGCGGTGGCTGAGCGCCATCCACGCGCTCGCGAAGAACGGCCGCCCCGCATAGGCGATCACCGGCAGCGCGATCAGCGCCGACAGCCAGTGGAACAGCCCCCGCGTCGCCCCGTCCGCGCCCGACCAGATGCTGACTGACAGCAGCATCACATTCATCGTACCGAAGCCCGCCACGCCGAGCGCGCGCATCAGCCGCTTGCGCTCGGCAGGTTCCACCCCGAGCGGGTTTTCGGCGACCGGCTGCGCCTCGAAGCCGAGCGCCAGCAGCGCCGCAGTCAGCGCACCCTCATCCAGCGCCGGATCATGCTGGATCGCGACCCGCTTGGCCGAGAAATTGGCGCGCGCGGCGGTGATGCCGGGGACCTTGGGCAGCTCGCGCTCGATTGTGCCGATGCACCCGGCGCAGCGCATCCCCGGCACGGTGAAGCGGGTCGAGATCAGCGCGCGGGCGCTGTCGGGAGCGAGGGTGGCGGGGGAGAGGGCGACGGGTGCGTTCATTGCAGCGCGCTTTCCCCGGCCCATTCCTGCGCCCCTGCGCGAATCGCCATCCGCAGCCGCCAGCGGCCTGCCGCGAGCGGTGCGTCCGACACCCAGCGACCCTGGCCCTGCGGCGCAAAGGTCAGCCGGGCGGCATCGCGTCCGCCGAGCGGGCGCTCGGCCTCGGCGGTAATGCTGGCGCTGTCCGGCGGGCCGAGCGTTTCGAGCACCACCCGCCCATCCGCGCGCCGATGAGCCATGACCTGCCAGCCGAGCGCGCGCGAGGTTTCCGCCTTGGTCAGCCAGCCGTTGTAATTCTGGCTGGCGACATAGGAATTGTCGACCACCGTGCCGTGAAAGCTGCCCACGGCATAGCTTGCCATCACCAGATTGACCGCGATCACCACGCCGAACCCGGCAACGAAGATTGCTGCCATGTGCTTGCCGGTGAACTTGCCGCTGCTGCTGCTGCTGCTGGTCATTCGTCTTCCTCCGGCATGGCGAAACTGGTTTCGGCGACGTCCTGTTCGCGTTGTTCGTCAAGCGAGGTCAGGCGGAAGCTGAAGTGTTCGGCGTCGTCCTCGTCCGTTCCCGGCGGCAGCATCACATAGGCGCGCACCACCTTGGTTTCGTTGGCGGGCACGGCGATCACCTGCGTGGGCGCGGCGTTTTCCACGCTGACGGCATCGGTCCACAGCAGCGCACCTTGGGGCAGGCCTTGCAGGGCCACCTCCAGATCGCGCGGGCGGGCCTCCATATTGCGCAGCCGCAAGGTGTAGGCGTTGCGCACCGATCCGTCCTTTAGCAGCATGAACGGCGGGTTGCGTTCGGGCGACACCGTCAGATCGGTGTGCGTGCGGGTGCCGAGCGCAAACAGCAGCCCTGCGCCAATCGCGCCCCACACGCCGAAATAGATGAAGATGCGCGGGCGCAGCAGCGCTTTCCACGCAGGGGTCGCGGGCGCGCCTGCGGCTTCAGCCTTGCACTGGTCAAGCGTCGCATAATCGATCAGCCCGCGCGGGCGGCCGATATCTGCCATCACCTTGTCGCAGGCGTCGATGCACAGCCCGCAGGTGATGCAGCCGATTTGCTGGCCTTCGCGAATGTCGATGCCTGTTGGGCACACGGCAACGCATTGCTGGCAATCAATGCAGTCGCCGAAGGCATCGGGGTTCTTGGCCGCTTTCTTGAGGCTGCCGCGTTCTTCGCCGCGCCAGTCCTTGTAGGTCACGATCAACGATTTTTCATCGAGCATTGCAGTCTGGATGCGCGGCCAGGGGCACATGTAAATGCACACCTGTTCGCGCATGAACCCGCCGAGCCAGAAGGTGGTGCCGGTCAGGATGGCGACCGTGCCATAGGCGACCGGCGCGGCCTGCCCGGTCCAGAAATCCACGGTAAGCGTCGGCGCATCGGCGAAGTACATGATCCATGCGCCGCCCGTCCAGAAACTGATGGTGAGATAGACCGCCCATTTGGCCGAACGCCGGGCGATCTTGGCCGGGCCCCACGGCGCTTTGTCGAGCCGCACGCGGGCGTTGCGGTCGCCATCGAACAGGCGGTCGACGTGCTGGAACAGATCGGTCCACACCGTCTGCGGGCAGGCATAGCCGCACCACGCCCTGCCCACCGCACTGGTGACGATGAACAGGCCGATCCCCGCCATGATCAGCATCCCTGCGACAAAGTAGAATTCATGCGGCCAGATTTCGATGTCGAACATGTAGAACCGGCGATTGGCGAGGTCGATCAGCACCGCCTGGTCGGGCGCGTAAGGCCCGCGATCCCAGCGGATCCACGGGGTGATGTAGTAAATCGCCAGCGTCACCAGCATCACCAGCCATTTGAACCGGCGAAACGGCCCGTCGATTCGCTTGTTATGGACGGTCTTGCCCTTGGCGTAGAGTGCGTTGCCGACCACTGTGTGGTCAGCTTGCCCCAGCGCCCCGCTCCAGTCACGGGTCGTTGGCGCGGTGGGTTCAGCCATCGGTTTTAGCCTTGGTAGCTGCGGCGACGTCGCCAGTTGGCTCAGCCGCCGGGGCAGCCGGAGCAGCCTTCTGCCCGCCGCCACGCGAATGGACATAGACGGCGAGCATCTTGATCGTCACCGGATCAAGCCGCCCTTGCCATGCGGGCATCACGCCATGGCGGGGGGCGAGGATCTGCTTGCGCACCGCGCCTTCGCTGCCGCCATAGAGCCAGATCGCGTCATTCAGCGCTGGCGCGCCGACTGCGGCCATACCAGCGCCCGCCGGGCCGTGGCACGCGGCGCAGTTTTCGGCAAAGATGGTTGCGCCCGCCGGGTTGCCCTTGGCCTTGCCGCTCAATGACAGGACGTGGCCCGTCACCGCGCCGATCTGGCCTGCATCAAGCACGCCTTCGAAGGCTGGCATGTAGTTGCCGCGGGTCTGCTCTGCGCCTTCCCAGCGGATGCCGTGCTGCAAGGTGTATTCGATCTCGCTCAGGGTGCCGCCCCAGATCCAGTCATCATCATTGAGATTGGGGTAGCCGAATTCCTGATATCCCGCCGCGCCCGCGCCGTGGCACTGGACGCAGTTGACCTTGAACGCCGCCGCGCCGCCTGAAATCGCTGCCTGCATCAACTGCGGCGAGTTGGGCAGCTGCTCGATACTGGTCGCTGCGATTTTCGCGAAGGTGCCCTGACGCGCGGCATCAGCGGCGCTGAGTTCCTTGGCGAGTTCCCCCCGGCTCGACCAGCCGAGCGTGCCCGTGGTCGCCCGGTCGATCAGCGGCCACGCGGGGTAGAGCACGACATAGACCGCGCTGAACGCGATCGAGGCGTAAAATGTCCACAGCCACCAGCGCGGCAGCGGGGTGTTCAGCTCCTCGATCCCGTCCCATTCATGGCCGACGGTTTCGGTGCCAGTGGGTTCATCGATGCGACGGCCGGCGGAGGCCGGCGATTGTTTAGCGTTGGCCATCATCGTCATCCTTGAAAATCGAAAGCTTGGCCGCTTCGACATGCTCTTTCCCGCCGGGCAGGAAATGCCACAGGCACAGCAGCAGATAGAGCGCGACGATCACCGCCAAGCCGTAGCTGTCGGCAAAGTGGCGCAGGGTTTCGTAAAAGGTCATCGCTTGGCCTCCCCGCTCAACTCCTCTTGCGCGGCGGCGCTGTTCACATCGACGAGCGTGCCGAGCATCTGGAGATATGCGACTAGCGCATCCATTTCGGTCACGCGTTTGGGATCGCCGTCATAATCGCGAATCTGCGCCTTGGGGTAACGGGCCGCCAGATCGCCCGCATCGGCATCCGGGTTGGCCTGCGCCAGCAGATCGGTGGCGGCCAGTTCGATGTCCTTGTCACTATAGGGCACGCCCACCCGCCGCAGCGCGGTGAGGTTCGCCGCCGGATCGGGCACATTCACCAGTGTCTTCGCAAGAAAGCTGTAATTCGGCATAATGCTTTCGGGCACGACCGAACGCGGGGCTTTGAGATGCTGGACGTGCCAGTCATCCGAATACTTGCCGCCCACCCGCGCCAGATCCGGTCCGGTGCGTTTTGATCCCCATTGGAACGGGTGATCATACATGCTCTCGGCGGCGAGGCTGTAGTGGCCGTAGCGTTCAACCTCGTCCCGGAAGGGCCGGATCATCTGGCTGTGGCACAGGTAACACCCTTCGCGGACATAGATGTCGCGGCCAGCCTGTTCCAGCGGGGTGTAGGGGCGCATGCCTTCCACCTTTTCGATCGTATTGTCGATCCAGAACAGCGGCGCGATTTCGACGATCCCGCCGATGGCGACCACCACGAAGGTCGCCACCGCCAGCAGCGTGACGTTCTTTTCCAGCCGCTTGTGGCTTTCAAAAACATCGCTGTGGGGTGCATTCTTGCTCATGGTTTGCGTTCCTTGGCGCGCGCTTATTCGGCGGGCTGGGCCTGCGGTTCTGGAAGGATGGGGCGATCATTGGCTTCATCATGCGCGGTGTCGCCCATCGGGGCTTCGACGCGTTGATGCCCGGCGATGGTCATCCCAATGTTGTAGGCCATGATGATCGCACCGCTGAGGTACATCAGCCCGCCCACCATCCGCAGCACATACATCGGGTGCAGCGCCGATACGGTGTCGACGAAGCTGTTCACCAGATAACCGTCAGACCCATATTCGCGCCACATCAGGCCCTGGGTGATCCCGGCGACCCACATGCTGGAGGCGTAGAACACGATCCCCAGCGTCGCGAGCCAGAAGTGCCAGTTGATCATCCGCAAGCTGTACAGCCGCTCACGCTGCCACAGGCGCGGCACGAGGTAGTAGATGCAGGCAAAGGTGATCATTCCGTTCCACCCCAGCGCGCCGGAGTGCACGTGGCCGATCGTCCAGTCGGTGTAGTGCGACAGGCTGTTCACCGCCTTGATCGACAGCATCGGCCCTTCAAACGTGCTCATCCCGTAGAAGGCGAGCGCCAGCACCATCATGCGGATGATCGGATCGGTGCGAACCTTGTCCCACGCGCCGTTCAGCGTCATCAGACCGTTGATCATCCCGCCCCAGCTTGGCATCCACAGCATGATCGAAAACACCATGCCCAGCGTCTGCGCCCAATCGGGCAGCGCGGTGTAATGCAGGTGGTGCGGCCCAGCCCAGATATACAGGAAGATCAGTGACCAGAAGTGGATGATCGACAGGCGGTAGGAATAGACCGGCCGCCCGGCCTGCTTGGGGACGAAGTAATACATCATCGCCAGAAACCCGGCGGTGAGGAAGAACCCGACCGCGTTGTGGCCATACCACCACTGGGTCAGCGCATCCTGCACGCCGGCAAAGGCGCTGTAACTTTTCGATCCGAGGAAGCTGACCGGGATCGCCAGATTATTGACCACGTGCAACATCGCAATTGTGACGATGAAGGCGAGGTAGAACCAGTTGGCGACATAGATATGCGGTTCGTGCCGCCGCACAATCGTGCCGACATAGACCGCCAGATAGGCGAGCCACACCACCGTCAACCACAGATCGACATACCATTCCGGCTCGGCATATTCCTTCGATTGGGTGATGCCGAGCAGGTATCCGGTTGCCGCCAGCACGATGAACAGCTGATACCCCCAGAACACGAAACGCGCCATCTGCGGGAAAGCCAGCGTGGTGCGGCAGGTGCGCTGCACCACGTAGAAACTGGTCGCAATCAGGGCATTGCCGCCGAACGCGAAGATCACTGCGCTCGTATGCAGCGGTCGCAGTCGCCCGAAATTGAGATAGGGTTCTAGGTTCAGCCACGGAAACGCCAGCTGCCCTGCGATCACCACGCCGACCAGCAGGCCTGCGAGGCCCCAGAACATCGTCGCAATCACGCCCCAGCGGATCACATCATCATCATAGCGCGATGGGCCGGGGGGCATCTTGAAGATGCCCTGCACGCGTGCCAGCGGATCATAGCTGCGCATTGTCGCAATCATGACGATTGCTGCCGCAAGCCCCACGATCCCCATGTGAATTGCAAACCCGCTATCCGGGGTAAGCGCGATGGCGATAATGGCCAAGAGTAGGACCAACGCCCAAGCCCCCAGCCGTCTGACGACTGCTTCCATGATGATTTATCCCTTCGTTGGCAGCTTGTAGCTGGCCCCCGCCGCAGCGTTGTTGATCCAGATCAAATTTGGTCAGTTTTTGGCGCGGTTGGCGCCCCGGCAGTGTGCCGCCCGGCAATTGTGGCGAGCGCCGCGACATCGGACAGGCAGACGTTTGACCGGCCCTCGGTCACGACCAGCCCGGCTTCGCGCAGTTCGGTCAGCTGGCGGCTGACGGTTTCGATTGTGAGACCCAAGCTATCACCGATATCTCGGCGGCTCATCGGCAGGGAAAAGGCGCAGGCGCCTGCTGTGCAGTCCGCCAACCGTTCGGCCATTGATACAAGAAAGTCGGCGATCCGCGCTCCAGCGGATTTGTGCCCCATCTGCATCATCCGGGTACGGCTTCGGTGTAGGGCTTGCAGTGACCGTGTCAACACGGCGCGCAGCACCACCGGATCGCCTTGCGCCACATCCAGGAACCGGTCTGCGGGGAAAATCACCAGTTCACAGGGGCTCAGCGCGGCCAGCCGGAAATTGCCCCACGGCGCGCTCGCGCTTTGTCGGAGCACCGACACCAGATCGCCGGGGAAATGGAACGCCAGCACCTGATGGATCGGCGCGACCAGTTTGGCCGATCCGCAGGCGATGAACACCAGCCGGTCATCATCCGCATCAGGCGCAAGCGGTGCGCCCTTGGCCAGACGCGCTGGTTCCCCCATCGCGCACAGCCGGTCAGCGGTTGGGCTGGTGCGGGTTTCGACCGGCAACGCAGTGCGAAATGCGGCAATCTTGCTGTCCGCAGGAGGAGGGCTGAGTGTCGCCATGATGGTGCAGCAATGGCGCGGAACAAGGCAAAGGGCTTTGATTCTGATCAATGAGCTGATGGCTGCACAGGTTCTATCGGGCGGACACAGGCAGCAACAATCCTGGGCCGCGCAAGGCGGCCACTGTTGCCGATGAAGGACGGGAAAATGAAGTCTCTTCTGATGGTCGGCGGCGCTGTTCTGGCGTTTGCCGCAACGCCTACGCTTGCGCAGGACAATACTGGCCGGGTAGGCGATATTCAGGTCAAGCTGCTCGCGACCGGGGTGTTCTCTGATGGCGCGATCGAGCAGATCAACGTCAATCTGCCGGGCCTGCCCGCGACCACGCAGACCGAATCCAACGGGAATGTCACCCCGACGATCGCGATCGAGTGGTTCGTGACCAACAATATCTCGATCGAGACGATTGCCGGGATTACCCAGCACGATGTCGATGCGACAGCGGGGCTGCCGGTCGGTGCGGAACTGGTGTCGGACGCCAGGCTGATCCCGGCGACGCTGACCGCCAAGTGCCACTTCGATCTTGGCGGAGTGAAACCCTATGTCGGCGCTGGCCCGGCCTATTTCCTGTGGGTGTCCGATGATCCGGGTGCGGCGACCTTGCCGCTTGGTGTGACCGAAACCAACCTGTCGGACGAACTGGGGCTGGCGCTGCAAGCGGGCTTCGATCTGGCGATCAACGACAAGGGCCTGGGCTTCAGCGTCGATGTGAAACGCTACTTCATCGACACCACCGCGCGCTGGTTTGTCGGCAATACGCTTGTGATCGAAAACGAGCACAATCTTGACCCGTGGCTGATCAGCGCGGGCGTTGCCTACCGCTTCTGAGGTCGCCTCAAAGCTGAACACCAGAATGGCAATGCTTCTCGTGGAAGCGAAGCTCTGCACCGCAGAAACATTGCCATTCTGGTTATTGGGTTCGGCGGAAGTCAGAAATTGTACTGCGTTGAAAACTGCACCCGTTGCAGATTGCCGCTGCGCCCGTCTTCCAGCGTGCGCCGCGCATACATCACTTCCACCCCGACATTGAGCGGGCCGACCGGGTTCCAGATCAGGTTGGCAAAGGCGTTCCAGCTTTCGTCGGTCACTTGATTGGTGGTGAGGCGCACCGGGTTGTCGGCCTTGAAGTAAGACCCGCCGAGGTTCGAGCGCCACCGTTCACCCCAAACATGGCGATAGGCGGCAAAGCCCGAATATGTAAAAATCGGATCGAGCGTCCCGTCCGGCCGGACTGCGGCATCATTGACGATATTGAGCCCGATATAGCGCCCCAGCCCGTCGCCAGCCGTGGCCATGAAGCGCAAATCGTCCCTCTCGCCCACATTCAATTTGCCCGAGAGGCTGAGGCCATAGGCCCACGCGGCATCGTCCACGCCCATCAGATCGTCGGTCGAAACGTGCAGCTGGCGAACGATCCCGGCGGCGGTGAAACTGCCCCAATCCCCGCTCCAGTTATACCGGCCCACGATGTCGGGAATCTGGTCATCGCCCGGCGTGACCTGCGCGCCGGTCTGCGTGGTGACCACGGTTTCGGGCTGCTCGACCGCGATCTGAAGCCCGCCCTTGGTGTAACGGATCAATGGCTGGCGATCGAACACCGTGCCGGGTGTCACCCCGATGAAATCGAGCGAATCCGGCAGCGCGCCAACGTTCTGGAAGGTCGACCACCCCTGCCCGAAGGTCCAGTTGTCGTAGTTGATCAGCGCATGGCGGATGCGCGGGGTGAAGCTGTTGGTGACCCGCTCGTTCCCGCCATCGGTGACGTTGAAATCAAGCTCGATCAGGCTGGAGAGCTTGTGATCCGTCCCCACATCGGTTTCGGTCTTGAACAGGAACCGCGTCTGGCGGGCGGAGAAATCGGTATCGAACCCGCTCGGGCTGCCGCCCACCGGGATCGCCGAGGGGAACAGGAAATCGCGCAAAATCGAATTGCCGGCGATCTGCCCGCCGCTGGTGCGCTGGCTGGTCGCATCGAGTTTGACATAGCCGCCATAGGTGACCCGCGTTTTGCCCATTGTGAAGCCATCGCCCGGCGCAATCGCGAAATCGATCAGCTTGTCCGACATTTCGGCCTGGCGCGTCACCAGCGTGCGGGTGGTTGCTTCGGTCGCCTCGACTTCGGCGCGCATCGCCTGTTGCTCGGCCCGGATCGCACCGGTTTCGGCGCGGATGGTCTGCAACGCTTCGGCCTGCTGCGCCTGCGCGCCCGCATCGGCATCGATCCGCGCAATCAGGCCTTCGACCAGCCGTTCCAGCCGGTCGAGCCGCGCATCCACGCTGGCATCTTGCGCCAGCGCCGGGGTGGCGACCAGCGCGGTGGCAGCCAACAATGCCAGTCGCAATGCGCGGCCCGTGCGTGTGTGAACCATAAGACCCTCCCATCCTGTTTTTATGGCTGCAAGAATGGGCGTATCGCAGGCGGGCGCACAGCTAGCGGATGGTCGTAAGACCTTTGTCTGAGGGTGCGGGGCGTGTAGCTTGATGTAATAGCGGCCAAGAGATCAGGGAGAGTCGAGATGATCCACGCAGTCGAGCGGCCTCAGGCCCACGCCCCCACGCATTGCACGCCCGAGCAATATGCCGAAATGTATCGCGCCTCGGTGGAGACGCCTGATGCCTTCTGGCTGGAACAGGCGCAGCGGCTCGACTGGTTCACGGCGCCGACCAAAGGCGGGGAATGGGCCTATGATCCGGTGGGGATCACGTGGTTCGCCGATGGCCAGCTGAACCTGTGCCACAACGCGGTCGACCGGCATCTGCCCGATCACGCTGACCGCACCGCGCTGATTTTCGAACCGGATGATCCGGCCAGCCCCAGCCGCAGCCTGACCTATGGCGAACTCCACCGTGATGTGATCCGCATGGCCAATGCGCTCAAATCCTTGGGCGTTACCAAGGGCGACCGGGTGACGATCTATATGCCGATGATCCTTGACGGGGTGATCGCGATGCTCGCCTGCGCGCGGCTCGGCGCGGTGCATTCAGTGGTGTTCGGCGGCTTCTCGCCCGAGGCTTTGGCCGGCCGGATCGAGGATTGCGGCAGTCGCTTCGTCATCACCGCCGACGAAGGATTGCGCGGTGGCAAACGCGTGCCACTGAAAGCCAACGTCGATGCGGCGCTGGCCGAACCCGATCACGATACCCCGATCGACGGGGTGCTGGTGATCCGCCACACCGGCGGCGATATCGCGATGGTCGAAGGGCGCGATCACTGGCTTGAGGATCTCGCCAGCGATGCCGATGTCTCTTGCGAAGTGATGGCAGCGGAAGACCCGCTGTTCATCCTCTACACCAGCGGATCGACCGGCAAGCCCAAGGGCGTGCTCCACACCAACGGCGGATATGGCGTGTGGACCGCGACGACCTTCCACTACATCTTCGATTACCAGCCGGGCGAGGTGTTCTGGTGCACCGCCGATATCGGCTGGGTGACCGGCCACAGCTACGTCGTCTACGGCCCGCTGATGAACGCGGCGACCGCGGTGGTGTTTGAAGGCGTGCACAATTACCCCGATCACGGGCGGTTCTGGGATGTGGTGGACAAGCACAAGGTCAACATCATCTACACCGCGCCTACCGCGATCCGGGCGCTGATGCGTGAGGGCGATCATCACGTGACCAGCCGCAGCCGCGCCTCGCTGCGCTTACTCGGCAGCGTTGGCGAGCCGATCAATCCTGAAGCTTGGCGCTGGTATTTCGATGTGGTGGGCGAGGGCCGCTGCCCGATCATCGACACCTGGTGGCAGACCGAAACCGGCGGCTGCATGATCACTACGCTGCCCGGCGCTCATGACATGAAACCGGGCAGCGCGGGCCTGCCGTTCTTTGGCATTCGCCCGCAACTGGTCGATCAGGAAGGCCGCGTGCTGGACGGTGCAGCCGAAGGCAACCTGTGCATCACCCATAGCTGGCCGGGGCAGGCGCGCACCATCTATGGCGATCACGACCGCTTCGGCCTGACCTATTTCAGCACCTACCGGGGCAAATATTTCACCGGGGACGGGTGCAAGCGCGATGAAGACGGGTATTACTGGATCACTGGGCGGGTTGATGACGTTATCAACGTTTCGGGCCACCGCATGGGCACCGCCGAGGTTGAAAGCGCGCTGGTGCTCCACCCCAAGGTCGCCGAGGCCGCAGTGGTCGGATACCCGCATGATATCAAGGGGCAGGGCATCTATTGCTATGTCACCCTGAACGTCGGAGAGGAAGGCACCGATACACTGCTCGCCGAGCTAAAGGCCTGGGTCCGCAAGGAAATCGGCCCGATTGCGACGCCTGATGTGATCCACTTCACCGATGGCCTGCCCAAGACCCGTTCGGGCAAGATCATGCGCCGCATCCTGCGCAAGATCGCTGAGAACGATTTCGGCGCCTTGGGCGATACCTCGACGCTGGCCGATCCTTCGCTGGTCGAACGGCTGATCGAAGGGCGCCAGAACGGCTGAGGTGGTGGTACTGCGCATCATCATCGCTGACGATCACCCGCTGTTCCGCAGCGCATTGGCGCACGCGGTGGGCAAGGTTTGGCCCGCAGCGACGATCATCGAAGCAAGCTCGGCAGCCGAGGCCCGCGCCGCCTTGCAGGAGGGGGCGGCAGAAGCCCTGCTGCTCGATCTCCACATGGCGGATTCGACGGGGCTTGGCGTGTTGATGGACTTGCGGCAGGATTACCCTGCGCTGCCGATCGTAATTGTGTCAGCCAGCGAAGAACCGCGCGTGGCGGCGGCGGCGGCACAATTGGGGGCGGCGGGATTCATCCCCAAATCCGCCAGCCTTGACGCGATGCGCGAAGGGCTGGGCGCGGTGCGCGATGGCGACGGGTGGTTCCCTGAGATCGGTGCGGGCGCGGATGATGACCTTGCCCGCATAGCCAGCCTGACCCCGGCGCAGCGCCGCATCCTCGCAGCGATCCGGCAGGGGCTGCTCAACAAGCAGATCGCCTTTGAACTGGCGATCAGCGAAGCGACGGTGAAGGCGCACATCACCGCGATCCTGCGCAAGCTGGGGGTCAACAGCCGCACTCAGGCGGTGCTGCTGGCGGCCAAGCTTGACGTTGATCAGCCCGCCGCCGATCCAGCCAGAGCCTGAGCGGCCGCCGTCGTCTCGTCAGAACTTTCCGCGGTCAGCAGGATCACCGGCGGACAGGTGCCCCACGCCGCGCACAGCCGCGCATAAGCGGCGTCCCCGCGTTCATCCCCGTCGAGCCGGTAATCCATGATTGCCATGTCGGGCGCTTGCGGCATCGCCGTCGCTGCTGCTGCGCCATTGGCGGCGCAGGTCACCGAAAGCCCCCATTTGTCCAGCAGCGCGGCGGCGGCGGTCAGGGCGGCAGCATCATTATCCACCACCAGCACGCGCGCCGCGCCCAGCCGCCCTGATGCACGCACCGGCACTGCGATCCGCGTCGGGGCGGCCTGCCGCCGCAGCACCGGCAAGGCAAAGGCAAAGCGGCTGCCGCGCCCAACCCGCGATGTCGTTTCGATGGCGATCCCCAGCACGCTCGCTGCGCGGCGCACAATCGCAAGGCCCAATCCCAAGCCTTCGCGGTCGGTCGAGATGCCGCGTTCAAACTCACCGAAAATGCGCTCGATATCGTCCGCCGCAATCCCGCGTCCGGTATCATGGACGCAGATGAGCACGTCGTCCCCGCGCCGCCGCGCCCCGATCAACACGCCGCCGGTTTCAGTGTAGCGCATCGCGTTGCTCATCAGATTGCGGATCACACTGGTCAGCAGCGCACGGTCCGCCATCACCCATGCCGCCGTGCGCACCCGCCGCAGCCGCAATCCCTTGGCCTGTGCCTGAAGTGCGAATTCACGCGCGACATCTGCGAACAGCTGGTCAAGCGCAATCGCTTCGGGCTGGGGGACGATCCCGCCGCTATCGAGCTTGGAAATCTCCAGCAACACCCGGATCAGCCGGTCTGCGGCGATGATCGATCCGTCCAGATCTGCCACCAGCTTTTCCAGCGGCGGCTGGCCTGCCACTTCCTCACCCAGCGCCGAGGCGAACAGGCGTGCGGCGTTCAGGGGCTGGATCAGATCATGGCTGGCGGCGGCAAGAAACCGGGTCTTTGACCGGGTCGCCTGCGCCAGCGCATCATTGGCGATACTGAGCTGGCGGGTGCGTTCTTCGACCTTGTCCTCCAGCGCCCGTTCGGCCAGCCGGTCGGCGGTGATGTCGGTATAGGAGGTGGTGTAGCCGCCGCCGGGTGTGGGCGCGCCGACGATCCGCAGCACCCGGCCATCGTGCTGCACCCGCTCGATCCGGTGTTCGGTTCCGGCGCGCATATAGGCGAGGCGGCGGGCGACCTGCGCGGCAATCTCGGCTTCGGGCAGGGGGCCGCGTTCCAGGTTGAAACGGATCAGATCAGCAATCGGCGTGCCGACCGCAACCAGACGATCGGGCAGGTCGAATATCTGCTGATAGCGGCTGTTCCACGCCACCAGCCGCATCTCGCCATCGACCAGCGCCACGCCCTGATCGATGCTTTCAATCGCGATCTGGAGCAGGTCGCCGCTGAAGGTCAGGCGGCGGCCCGTCTCGCCGAACATCGCCACCACTTCGGGCAGCGGGATCGGATCGCCGCCCGCCCATGATCCCACCAGCATCCGCGCCGATGATGTGCCGATCACGCCTGAAATCATCCGTTCGGCCAGTTCCAGCACGCTTGCCTCGGCCGGATCGCCATTGCGCAGCGGCAGCGCGGCGAGCGCGGCATCAGCCCGTTCCCGCCCGACAAACTGGGTCAGCAGCGCGCGCACATCGCCGACCCGCTTGGCGGTGGCGCGGCGCAGCAGGACACCGGGCATCGGCGTGCCGACAAAGGCGGCGGCCTGCGCCTGATCCAGCAGCGATGGCCGGGCCAGCGCCGATCCGATCCAGTAAAGCAGCGTGTTGACACCGAGGCTCAGGATCACGCCCGACACCAGCGGATCGGGATGGATGCTCACCCACGGCGCAGTTCCGCTGGCTGCGGGCCAGATCAGCAGGACGAGCCACAGCGCAAAGCCCGTCGCAAGCCCCGCCAGCATCCCGGTGCGGTTGCCGTGCTGGCTCACCATGCCCAGCACCAGCCCCGGCGCGAATTGCGCAGCCGCGGCGAAGGCCAGCGTGCCCAGCCCTGCAAGGTCGGTGACCCCTGCAAACCTGCGATAAAAGGCATAGGCCGCAGCCAGCAGAGCTGCGATCACCACCCGCCGGATCAGCAGCAGCCGTGCCGGCATCCGGCTGCGATCACCGCGCCCGGCCAGCGCGCGGCGCAGCACCAGCGGGGCGATCAGATCATTGGTGATCATGATCGACAGCGCGACGCTTGCCACCACGATCATTCCCGCTGCCGCCGAAAACCCACCGAGGAACACCAGCACCGCCAGCGCCGCATTGCCTGTCGCCAACGGCAAGGCGAGCACGATCGTATCGGGGTCAGTCCCGGCGGGCAGCACCGCCAGCCCCGCCAGCACCACCGGCACAATCACCAGCGCGGTCAGCGCAAGGTAGGCCGGGAACACCCAGCGCATCGCCGGTGTGGCGCGGTCTCCGGGGGCTTCGATAAAGGTCATGTGGAACTGGCGCGGCAGGCACAGCGCAGCCGCCGCAGCGATCAGGGTAAGGACGGCAAAGCGCGCGTCGATCTGATAGGGGGCGAGCAGGGCGGGCGGCGCCAAGGGAGCGGCAGGGGCAAGGGCGGGGGCAGCAGCTGCGCCGCCCAGCAGCAGCCATAGCGCCAAACCGCTCACCGCCATCAGCGCGGTAAGCTTCACCACCGCTTCGACCGCGATGGTCAGCACAAGGCCCGCATTGTCGCCCGCGCGGTCGGCCCGGCGCGATCCGAACAGGATCGCGAACAGCCCCATCAGCGCAGCGACCAGCAGCACCAGCTCGTCCGCCGCAACCTGCGCGCGCAAGCCGGGGTCGAGCAGCAGCAGCGCCGTGCCAACCGATTCCAGCTGCAATGCCATGTAAGGCAGCGTCCCGCAGGTCGCGATCACCGTCACCAGTGCAGCAATGCTCGCGCTCTTGCCGTAGCGGGCGGAGAGAAAGTCTGCGATCGAGGTCGAATGCTGCGCCTGCGCCTGCGCGAGGATCTTGCGCACCAGCCCGAAGCCGAGGGTGAACAGCAGGATCGGGCCGAGATAGATCGGCAGGTAATCCAGCCCCGCCGTCGCCGCCGTGCCAACCCCGCCAAAGAAGGTCCAGCTGCTGCAATAAACCGCGAGGCTGAGGCCGTAGATCGTGCCCGAATGGCGCGCCAGACCAGCAGCGGCATCACTTCCGCGCGCCGTCTGGTCGCGCCCCACCCGATCGCGAACGGCGGCGATCCAGAACAGCCCGGCCAGATAGAACGTCGCGGCGGTCAGCGCCGCTCCTAGCATCATCGTTGCGCCCTCTCCCTCGGGTGAAAGGCTACTCCAATCAGACAAATCTGCAAGCGTGGCGGGTGCAAATGGAAGGGCGGCACCTTGCGGCTCCGCCCTTCTCTCCCCGTGAGTGCGACCCTCTGGGCATTCACCCGTCGATGTTGCGGCGGAAGGTTTCGGGCAGGAACAACAGCCCCACCACCACCGTCAGCGCGCAGATCGCAATCGGATACCAAAGGCCGAAGTAGATATCCCCCGTGGCCGCGACCATCGCAAAGGCGGTGGTGGGCAGGAACCCGCCGAACCAGCCATTGCCGATGTGATAGGGCAGGCTCATCGCGGTGTAGCGGATGCGGGTCGGGAACAGTTCGACCAGCAGCGCGGCAATCGGCCCGTAAACGGCGGTCACCAGCAGCACCAGATAGGTGAGAATGGCAATCACCATCGGGGTATTGATCGCCGCCGGATCAGCCTTTGACGGGTAGCCCGCCTTGATCAAAGCGGCCTTCACCTCGTCCTGAAAGGCGGTGATGGCGGTCTTGCGCGCGTCCCCGCTGACCTTTGCCGGATCAGGCGCGGTGAAGGTTTCGGCCCCGATCGTGATCTGTGCCACTGTGCCTGCCGCTGCCTCAACCTTGGTATAACTGACACCGCCCTTGGCGAGGAAAGATTTGGCGATGTCACAGCTTTTGCTGTCGAACTTGTTCTTGCCGATCGGATCGAACTGCACCGAACAGTCATTGTCGTTGACGATCACGCTAACCGGCGCAGTCGCCTGCGCCTTGGCCAGGGCCGGGTTGGCGGCTTCGGTCAGGGCGTGGAAGACGGGGAAGTAGGTCAATGCCGCCAGCGCGCAGCCGGTGAGGATGATCTTCTTGCGCCCGATCCGGTCTGACAGCCAGCCGAAGAACACAAAGAACGGGGTGCCAATCGCCAGCGCCACCGCGATCAGGATATTGGTGGTCGCGCCGTCCACCATCAGGATCTTTTCAAGGAAGAACAGCGCGTAGAATTGGCCCGTGTACCACACCACGGCCTGCCCCGCGACCGCGCCCAGAAGGGCGATCAGCGCGAATTTGCCGTTTTTCCAGTTACCGAAGGCTTCGGAAATCGGCGCCTTGGAACTGGTGCCTTCCTCTTTCATCTTCTGGAAGACGGGGCTTTCCTGCAGCTGCATCCGGATCCACAGCGACACGCCGAGCAGCAGTACCGATATCAGGAACGGCACGCGCCAGCCCCATTCCTTGAAGGCTTCCTCGCCGATCATGGTGCGGGTGCCGATCACCACCAGCAACGCGGCAAACAGGCCCAGCGTCGCTGTCGTCTGGATGAAACTGGTGTACAGCCCGCGCTTGTTGTTGGGAGCATGTTCGGCAACGTAGGTCGCCGCCCCGCCATATTCCCCGCCCAGCGCCAGCCCCTGGATCAGACGCATCACCACCAGCATGATCGGGGCAGCCACCCCAATGCTGGCATAATTCGGCAGCACGCCGACCATGAAGGTCGCAAACCCCATCAGGCCCATGGTGACAAGGAAGGTGTATTTGCGCCCGACCAGATCGCCCAACCGGCCAAACACCAGTGCGCCAAACGGCCGCACCGCAAACCCGGCGGCAAAGGCACCCAGCGCGAAGATGAACCCGGTCGTCTCATTCACGCCCGAAAAGAATTGCGCCGAGATGATCGTCGCCAGCAGGCCATAGAGGTAGAAATCGTACCATTCGAACACCGTGCCCAAGGACGAGGCAAGGATGACGCGCTTTTCCGTCCCCGTGACCTCGTGATGCTTGGGCAGCGCATCATCATATGTGGTTGCCATTGTCGCTCTCCCGCTGTTGCACCGGATGCGGCATGATGCCGCGCCGGTGTCACCCTTCTCAACCCTGGCATGGTCGCGCGTTGGGCACGCCGGGGATAGCTAGACCTTGGTCGCATGCCTAAGGCAGCGTCACCACACGAAAAAGCCGCCGGAGTGCAAACTCCGGCGGCCTTTTGTGTGCCTCTATGGCAAAAGCGATCAGGCTTCGCGGGTGCCCGACAGCGGCATCGCGCCGAAAGCGCCTGCATTGACCGAACCGGTCAGCGTGTCGCCATCGATGGTTGCTTCGCAATCGAGCGTCATCGGCATCGGCACGACCATGTTCATCTTCCAGCTGATGGTGTTGCCGCTGATCGTGCCGCCAGCAATGTCCATCGAGCCGAGGCTGCCGATCAGCGAACCCGAGAAGGTGTCGCCATCGGGAACGACAGTGAGGGTGCCGGACTGGTCGCCCATCGGGCTCTTGACGGTGGTCTTGTAGGTACCTGCAACAGACATATTCCACTCCTCGGTTGGGCCAGCGGTCAAGCGGGCCGTGATGTCAGGCCGGGTGATTTACACTTATGTCAGTGCGCTTCAACCCGAATTGAATTGAAGCGCACTGAGAGCAGTTCACTCGCCTTCCAGCTCACGCTGTTCGATCGGCAGGCCAAGCGGTTCGAGCTGCGCGCGGACCACGCTGGCATCGCCAACCACCACCCAGACGAACTTGTCGCCATCAATGCTGGCGCGGGCGATGGCGTCGAGGGTTTCGGGGGTTTGCGCGCGGTAAATGCTGGCGAGGTTTTCCTGATAATTGTCAGGCCGCCCGAACAGCGCATTGCCCTGCATCGCGCCGAGCACCGCGGGCGAGGTTTCGAACCGGCCCGGCAGCGATCCGACATCGGAGGCGACATTGCGCTCCAGCTCTTCAGGAGTGACGCCCTTGATGGTCAAGAATTCCTTGGTCTCGCGCAGCATTTCGGCCAGCGAATCCCCGGTGCGATCCGCCTGCACCCCGCCGGAGATGGCATAGATCACTGCATTCTCGCGCGCCTGCGCACCGCCGCGCACGCCGTAGCTCCAGCCCTTGGTCTCGCGCAGGTTCATGTTGAGCCGCGCGAGGAAATCGCCGCCCAGCGACTTGTTGGCGCTGCCAAAGGCGACGAATTCGGGATCGCCCGCATCCAACGGGGTGATCTGCGCCCCGGTGATGAAGCTTTGCGGCGAATTGGGGCGATTGACCAGGATGATGCGGTTGCCCTTGGCCGCCATGCTATCGGCGAACTGTTTGGTGCCCTTGGGCGCTGCGGGCGCTTTCCAGTTGCCAAACGCGGCGTTCAGGGCGGTGACGATCTCAGCCAGTGGCTTGTCCGAAATCACGAAGACTTCGCCATTGTCGGGACGGATCCAGCTATCCTTGAAGGCGAGCAGATCATCGCGGGTGATCGCGCTGACGCCCTCGACCGTGCTGACGCCGCCATAGGGGCTGGCCGCGCCGAACAGTTCGGGGGTGAGCGTGCGCTGGGCGATGCCCTGCGGCGACTTCATCGCCTGACGAATGCCGGTGACGGTCTGGCTGCGCACACGTTCAAGATCCGCCGCATTGAAGGCTGGCTCGCGCATGATCTGACGCATCAAATCAAGGCTTGGGGCAAGGTTGGCGGTCAGCGCGGAGAGCGTGAAGGTCGACCGGTCATCACCGCCGCCCACCGAAACGCTGGCCCCCAGCCGCTCGCCCGCTTCGGCGATTTGCTGCGCGGTGAGGTTGGTGGTGCCTTCGTCGAACAGCGCCATCGTCAGGCTTTCAAGCCCGCGCTTGTCGACCGGATCGGCCGCGCCCCCGGCGTTGAAGGCCATTGCCACATAGGTCGCTGGCACCGCGGTGCGGCGGGCGTAGGTGACCTTCATCCCGTTCGCGAGGGTCGCGCGCTCGACATCGGGGAAATCGAGCTGGGCGATGGTATCGATCGGCGGTGCGGGGCGTTCGAGTGAAACGCTGATCGTCTCAGCCGCGCGGTCGCGTTCGGAGGCGTTGTCACCCTCGGCCTTGACCGAGGCAGCCTCTTCGTAAGAGGCATCGCGCGGGCCGGGTTCGAGCACCACGGTCATCGCCGGACGGGTCATCCACTTGGCCAGCGCCGCCTTGACGTCAGCCGGGGTGAGCTTGGCGAGGGTTTCAAACTCGCGCGCGTAAAAATCGGGATCGCCCGCCAGCACTTCGCCTTCGGCAAGCGTCTGCGCCTTGCCGGAGAAACCGCCGACCTGTTCCAGCCCGCGGATCGTGCGGGCCAAGTTGCTGGTGACGGCGCGGCGCACTTCGTCTTCGGTCGGGCCTTCGGCGATCAGCTGGTTCACCACCGCGTCCATCCGCGCTTCGAGCGCGGCGAGATCGACCCCGTCCTTGGCAGCCGCTTCGACCTCAAGGATGCCGATCCGGTGGAAGGCAGAGTTGCCCGCCGACACGCTGACGGCAAGCTGTTCATCGCGCACCAGCACATTGTCGAGCCGGCTCGAAGCGAGGCCGCCGAGGATCGAGGCGCCGACGTCGAGCGCGATCCGGTCCTTGCCGGTGATGCCTTCGGTCGCCCAGTAACGAGTGACGCTGGTGGCAGCGACCTGATCCTTGAAGGTCTTTCGTACCGGCTCGGCCAGAGTGGGCACTTCGGCCTGCGCCGGGTCGTTCACCGGGCCGCGGGCGATGGGGCCGAAATACTTCTCGACCAGCGGCTTGGCTTCGGCGGCTGAGATATCGCCCGCGATCACCAGCGTGGCGTTATTGGGGCCGTAATTCTCAGTGAACCACGCCTTCACATCGGCCATCGAGGCGGAATCAAGGTCGGCCATCGATCCGATTGCTTCGTGCTGATAGGGGTGGCCATCGGGGAAGAGCGTCTTGAGCACCTCGTAGAACACGAGGCCGCCCGGCTCATTATCGCCTTGGCGCTTTTCGTTCTGCACCACGCCGCGCTGGTTATCGAGCTTGCCCTGCGTCACCGCGCCGAGCAGATAGCCCATGCGGTCGCTTTCCAGCCACAGCGCGCGTTCAAGCGCGGGGCGGGGCACGGTCTGGAAATAATTGGTGCGGTCAAACCAGGTGGTGCCGTTGTAATCGGTCGCGCCCATTTCCGCGAGGTACTTGAAGAAATCGTCCGGCGCGTTTTCTGATCCATTGAACATCAGGTGTTCGAAAAGGTGAGCAAAGCCGGTCTTGCCCTTGGGCTCGTCCTTCGATCCGACATTGTACCACACAGTGACATTGACCACAGGCGCCTTGCGATCCTCGTGCACCAGCACGGTGAGGCCATTGGGCAGCTCGAATTCTTGGTAGGGGATAGTCACCTGCTTCACCAGCGAAGGCAGATCGGCGGTTGCCTGCGGGGCGGCGGCGTGATGATCGGCCAGCGCCGGAGTGATCGGCGCGGCCAGCGCGAGGGCGAGCGCCGAAAGGCTGGCGGCAGCAAAACGATTGGTCATGCAGGAATGCTCCGGTGGATGGATCTGAGACTAGAAAGGCGGCCAGTTTACGCCGGTCAGCGAGTGGTGGTGACGACGCGACGGACACTGGCTTTCGCCAGCACATCTTCGCGCCAGAAATGGACGGGCTTCAGCCTGTGATCGACGAACAGCGTCATCTGGTCGGTGTAATGCTTGCTGCCGGGCCGGGTGGACGCCGCGCCGAACGGCTGGATCGAGCGCGAAAACACTCTCTTGCCCGGCTGCCATTCAACCCATTGAATGAAACTGTCGCCATGTTTGAGGCTCAGGCGACCGTCCTCGTCGACATTCCAAGTGGTCGAGGCGCGCAGTGTGTCCGAACCGCCATCCAGCGGCAGATCGAGGTTGCCTTGCCGGAGCCGCAACAGCTCGCCCATCGGCGGGTCGAGCCGACCGAAATGGGTTGTGAGATGGTCGGCGGCGGCCTTTAGTTTCTCAGCGACATCCGGAAAGGGTTTGTTGTTATAATCAGCCGACATGAAATCACGGATCATCAGCAGCGCAAGCGCGTCGGCCTTGCCCTGATTATCAGCCGTAAAATCCCACGTGACCAACATGTCGCGCGCTTCTCTGACCCGGCCACCAATGGGCTGACCGTCCATCTTGCGCGGGGGGAATTGCATCGCCTCCAGCGCATCGAACAACCGCGCGACATAGCCTTCGCGTTCGTAGCCGGTGTCATACTTGATCCGCTCTAGGGTGGCGCGGTCGAGCACGCTCGCCTCGCTCAGCAGTTTGTAGGCGCGCCATGAGCGGTTGGTCTGTTTGAGTTCGATCCCCATCACGGGTGAGAATGCATCAGGGGTTAAATCGCTCCCAGCCCCCGCCGCCGTGAAGGGGGCATTGTTAGAATTGTAGAGCCAACCGCTCGCCGGGTTCACGATCCGGGGCAGGGTCTTGTAGTCCACCGCGCCCTGCCAGATCAGATCGGAACGGTCGCCGGGCAGCACTGAGCGCCAATCGGCCTTCGCACTCTCGGGCCGGGCTGGGATCGCGGCATTGTAGACATAGGCGATGGTGCCTGCCTCGTCGGCATAAAGGAAGTTGGTCGAAGGGATGGCGAGGCGCGATAGCTGCGCTTCCCACTCGCCAAAGGTTTTGGCCTTGTTGAGCCGGTAATAGGCATCGAGCTGATTAAGCTCGCCAATCCCGCCATAGCGGATGGCGAAGGCGCCCTTGTCGTTCCTGATCACCGGCCCGTGCTCCGAACGGAGCACCTCCTTGCGGATCGGCAGCACCACCGGCCCGAGCTTGACTGGCAGCGTCACCCACTTGCTTTCCAGATCGCGCCATTGGCCGTCGAGCTTGTAGCGGGTTCCGCTGTCGTCCAACTCCAGCTGATAGACGTCGATCATGTCGGGCGTGTTGACCGTATTGGTCCAGCCGAGATGCTCGTTATGGCCAAGGAAGGGGAAGGGCGATCCGGGGAAATTCGCGCCCGCAAAATGCCAGCCCTCGCCGCTTTCGACCACCAGCTCGTACCACGCCACCCCGCCGCGCAGCGGTTGGTGTGAATTGGAGATGAGGGTCGTGATGCCTCCTCCCTTTGACGGCGCGACCGCAAACGCGTTCGAGCCGAGGTGCTCGGCATCCTCGCCCAGCGGCAGGACTCGGGCAGTCGGTTTTGTTCGGGTTGGCGGCAAGGGTACTGCGGACACCGGCTCGGCAAAGGGCAACGGCGGTCGCGGGAAGCCGGGGATGTCAGGGCCATGCTCGCGCCGCAGGTCTTCGCCTGCCACCAGCGGACCAATCACGCCGTCCAGCCCGAAGAAAAACGGCTGGCGCAGCGCAAACCCGGCGGCGACGTCCATCCCGTTCACCGGAAACAGGTTGGCGAGCTTGCGCTCTTCCGGGTGCTCGGCGGCATATTGATTGAGGCCCGCAGCATAGGCTTCAAACAGCGCGCGGGTATCGGCAGGCAGCTTGGGATATTCCCGCTCTGCCGTGCCGCGCGCGTCGATCAGGTGGTAGGCGTAATCGATCTTGGCACCATCCTCCCCGGCAATCGCGCCATACCGCCCGCGCGCCATCGCGATCACGTCTTGCAAGGTGAAGAAATCATCCTCGGCATGGGCGATGGCGATGCCGTAAGCGGTGTCGGCATCGGTCTTGCCGTAAATGTGGGGGACCCCGAAATCGTCGCGGATGATCTCGGCTGTGTAGGTGCGTCCCCCAAGCGGGTTTGCGGCATTGGCAAAAAACGGCTCCCAGGTGGCGAGCACCGTGAACGCCAGTAACAGCACCCCCACCAGCGCAAACGCGCCGCGCTTCAGCCACTTCATCTCGATTTCTCTCCCAATCGCTTGCGCGGTTCATCGCCCGCCTGCCGGGAGAGGTCAAGGCGGCTGCATGCCTCTTGCCTTGCTGTCCGCGAGAACCCACCTATTCAAGTAATACACCTGCGCGCGATATTTCCTGCGTGGACTTGTGTTGCCTATCTGCAACACTATCTGGTGCTGGCAACCTTGGAGGGGTTAGACGCTATGAATCTCGAAAAGTTCACCGACCGGGCCAAGGGCTTCCTGCAATCCGCGCAGACGGTCGCCATCCGCATCAACCACCAGCGGATCACACCGCTGCATATCCTGAAGGCGCTGCTCGAAGACAGCGAAGGCATGGCTGCTGGGCTGATCCAGCGCGCGGGCGGCACTGCGCCACTGGCGGTGGCGGCGGTGGACGCGGGCCTCGCCAAGATCCCGGCGGTTACTGGCAGCGGTGCGCAATCGACTCCGGGGCTGGATAATGACGCAGTACGCGTGCTCGATCAGGCTGAACAGATCGCCGACAAGGCGGGCGACAGCTATGTCACGGTCGAACGGATGCTAGTCGCGCTTGCCCTGTCGCAGACTGCGGCAGGCGAGGCTTTGAAGGCGGCGGGAATCACGCCGCAATCGCTCAACACCGCGATCGAAGCTCTCCGGGGCGGCAAACGGGCGGATAGCGCCAGCGCCGAAAACACCTATGACGCAATGCAGAAATTCGCTCGCGATCTCACCCAGGCCGCACGCGATGGCAAGCTCGATCCCGTCATCGGCCGCGACGAGGAGATCCGCCGCACGATCCAGATCCTCGCCCGCCGCACCAAGAACAACCCTGCGCTGATCGGCGAACCCGGCACCGGCAAGACCGCGATTGCCGAGGGCCTTGCGCTGCGCATCGCCAATGGCGACGTGCCCGACAGCCTCAAGGGCCGCACGCTCATGAGCCTCGACATGGGCGCGCTGATTGCAGGGGCGAAGTATCGCGGCGAATTCGAGGAGCGGCTGAAGTCGGTGCTCGACGAGGTCAAGAACGCCGATGGCCAGATCATCCTGTTCATCGACGAGATGCACACCCTGATCGGGGCAGGCGCGTCGGAAGGCTCGATGGATGCCTCGAACCTGCTCAAGCCAGCGCTTTCGCGCGGCGAGTTGCATTGCATCGGCGCGACCACGCTCGACGAATATCAGAAGTATGTCGAGAAAGACCCCGCGCTCCAGCGGCGGTTCCAGCCGGTGTTCATCGCGGAACCGACGGTGGAGGACACGATCTCGATCCTGCGCGGGATCAAGGACAAGTACGAACTGCACCACGGTGTGCGGATCACCGACGGCGCGATTGTCGCGGCGGCGAAGCTCAGTGATCGTTACATCCAGAACCGCTTCCTTCCCGACAAGGCGATCGACCTGATGGACGAAGCCGCGAGCCGCATCCGGATGGAGGTGGAAAGCAAGCCCGAAGAAATCGAGTCGCTCGACCGGCGGATCATCCAGCTGAAGATTGAGGAAAGCGCGCTCGGCAAGGAAACCGACCAAGCGTCCAAAGACCGACTGATCGCCTTGCGTGAGGAGCTCGCCAATCTCGAACAGCAATCGGCCGAACTGACCACCCGCTGGCAGAATGAGCGTGACAAGATCGCGGCGGAAAGCCGGATCAAGGAAGCGCTCGACGCAGCGCGGCTCGAACTTGAGCAGGCGCAGCGCACCGGCGATCTCGCGAAGGCGGGCGAGCTGTCTTACGGGCGCATTCCCGAGCTTGAGAAGCAGCTCCGCGACGCGCAGGCGCTGTCGGGCAACGCGATGCTGCGCGAAGAAGTGACCGAGGAAGACATTGCCGGGGTGGTCAGCCGCTGGACCGGCATTCCGGTCGACAAGATGATGGCGGGCGAGCGCGAGAAGCTGCTCCAGATGGAAGCGATCATCGGCAAGCGGGTGATCGGTCAGAGCCAGGCCATCGAAGCGGTTTCCAAAGCTGTTCGCCGCGCGCGGGCAGGGCTGCAAGACCCGGGCCGTCCGCTCGGCAGCTTCCTGTTCCTCGGCCCCACGGGCGTCGGTAAGACCGAGTTGACCAAGGCGCTCGCCGGATTCCTGTTCGATGATGACTCTGCGATGGTCCGCATCGACATGAGCGAATTCATGGAGAAACACGCCGTCGCCCGGCTGATCGGCGCGCCTCCGGGCTATGTCGGCTATGAGGAAGGCGGGGTGCTGACCGAAGCCGTGCGTCGCCGTCCCTATCAGGTGGTGCTGTTCGACGAGGTGGAAAAGGCGCACTCCGACGTCTTCAACGTGCTGCTGCAAGTGCTCGACGATGGCCGGTTGACCGACGGGCAGGGACGGGTGGTGGACTTCGCCAACACACTGATCATCCTCACCAGCAACCTCGGCAGCCAATATCTCGCCAACCTGCCCGACGGGGCCGAACCGGCGACGGTCGAGAAGGATGTGATGGAGGTGGTGCGCGGGCATTTCCGGCCCGAATTCCTCAACCGGCTGGACGAGATCATCCTGTTCCATCGGCTAGGGCAGGAGCACATGGCCCCGATCGTCAAAATTCAGGTGGGCCGGGTGCAGAAGCTGCTCGCCGACCGCAAGATCACCATCGACCTGACCGATGCGGCACTGCGCTGGCTGGGCCGGGTGGGCTATGATCCGGTCTATGGCGCGCGGCCGTTGAAGCGCGCGGTGCAACGCTATCTGCAGGATCCGTTGGCGGAGATGCTGCTGGAGGGCAAACTGCCTGACGGCAGCACGCTGGCGATCGACGAAGGCGACGGGGCACTGACGATGACGATTCGGTGACGATCAGCGCCTGAATAAGGGTAACTGGCTGTCATCGGGGCTGCGCAAGAATGTGATCGCGTTTCGTTCGTTTTGGCAAGCGGCGGATTTTGTTGCGTGCAAACCTGCCTATCTTTTAATAATCGCAAAGCCACAATCTAACTTTGTTGCCCATGGCCTGCCCCGGACGTCGCTGAATGTGGGATTAACGCAACACCCTCCGGAAAAGTTGGCGTTTGCCTAGGGGCGCTTTGACATCAAACTATCACTATTGCACAAATCAGTCACTGCGGGGACTGAATTGGGTAACCATTGATGCGTGCGTCAACCACACGGGGCAATTGTGTGTGGTGGCGCGGCGAGGTGCCTATGTCTCCGGTTCGGGCAACTGGAGTGATCATGAAGAAATTTCACAGCAATTCGATCAAGGCACTGGCCTTTTCTGCTTCCGCGATAGCGTTCGTCGTCGCCGGTCCCGCCTATGCGCAGGATGCTGAAGAGCCTGCGCAGGCTGAAGAAGAGGAGGAGGTCGACGTTGCGACCGATGCCAAGGGCCGTGCGGAGCCGGGCAATATCACGGTGACCGGTTCGCGCATCGTGCGCGATACCTATAGCTCGATCTCTCCACTGCAGGTGATCACCACCGAAAATCAGCAGGCGATCGGCGCTTTTGACCCGTCGCAAATTCTCCAGCGCTCGGAAGCGGCTGCCGGTCAGCAAATCGATGCGACTTTCCAGGGATTCGTGCTAGATAACGGCCCTGGTGCGCAGACGCTGAACCTGCGCGGTCTGGGCGCCAACCGCAACCTGATCCTCGTCAATGGTCGCCGCCTCTCGCCTTCGGGCGTGGAAGGCGCTCCGCAGAGCCCCTCAATCAACCTGATTCCGGCGACGCTGGTCGATCGCTACGACTTCCTGCTTGACGGTGCTTCGTCGGTGTATGGTTCGGACGCAGTCGCTGGTGTGGTTAACGTCATTTTGCGCAAGGACTTTGATGGTCTCGAGCTGCAGGCTAACGGTGACTATAACCCGCAAGGCGGTGGTAATGACTTCACTGTCAGCGGTGCCTGGGGCTTCAACACTGACCGCGCCGTGTTTGGCATTGGGGCAGAATGGCGCCGGACTGACGAGATTCTGTTGTCTGACCGGGACTTCCTGTCGGGCTGCGATCGTCACTATGAAGTCGATCAGAATGGCAACATCCTGACCAATGACCTAGCGACCGACGCGATCGCGCGCAGCCGCAGCAACAACACCATCGGTACGCTGGTGCAAGAGTGCAAGTTCCAGCGTGTGGCAGGCCGCGTCCAGCTGTCGGGTCCACCCGGGACGCGACTAGGTGACGTTTTTTTCGACCCGCGCCAATTCGGTCGGACGCTTAACGGTCAGCCGATTGCGGGTAACACTGGTCTCCCCGGATACTCGGATACAGCCAATGCATTCCTTACGCCGATCGATGCGAACGGCGACGGGTTCCAGGACATTGATTTCTTCAACTTCAGCCAAAATGGCGCTGAGCCGGGTCAGACCTTCATTCCGCAGCAAGACGTGTACAACGTTTTCGCCTATGGTGAGTATACGTTCCCGGGCGCAGCGAACATCACGCCGTTCTTCGAAGCGCAATTCACCCGCACTGATGTGGTCGTGCCGAATAGTGGTACGGGCCAGTTCTTCCCGTGGGTGCAGGCCGGCAACCAGTTTAATCCGTGCAACCTCGGCCAGCCAAACGGTTCGAATTGCCGTGCGATCGATAACAACTTCCAGCAGATCCTTCCGGGTCAGCCCAATGCTGGCCGCGCTGCCCCGCTGTCGACGGGACAGTCGCTGGCGGTTCGGCCGATTTTGTTGGTACGCGGTGATCGTAACAACTTCGATGTCGTGCAGGATCAGTATCGCGGCGTGCTCGGTGTGCGCGGCGACCTGCCGTTCATTGGTTCCAGTTGGTCCTTTGAAGCATCGGGCGTGTATTCTCGCGCGATCGGTAAGTCGAACCGCTTCGGAATTCGCGAAGACCGGCTAGCGCTGGCGCTCGGGCTTGATCCGACGGGCGACTACAACGGCGACGGTGTGGTGGACAATGACGGTGACGGCATTGCCGACGATTACATCAGTCAGGCGGCCAACAATCCGCTCTTGGCGGCTACTCCTGGTGTCGCCGCTGGCACGCCGTGCAATCTTGCGGGCCTCGCCAATCCCACGCTTGCGCCTTCCGACCTTTTGACGGGCTGCGTTCCTGTGAACCTGTTCGCACCTTCGCTGTTTCAAGGCTTGATTGGTGATTTTGCCACAACAGCGGAACGCGACTTTCTGTTTGGTGATCGCGACTTCAACACGGTCTACGAACAGACTATTCTGACGGCCTATGTTACCGGTGACCTGTTCGAACTTCAGGGCGGCCCGGTGGGCGTCGTGCTTGGCGGCGAATGGCGCGAAGACTCGATCGACTCGCAGCCCGGCTTCGAAGCGTCGAATGGATTGCTCTGGGGCTTCTTTGCCGATGGTGGTGCCAGAGGGTCGAAGTGGATCCGGGAAGTGTACGGCGAAATCGATCTGCCGCTGTTGGCAGGCAAGACGCTGGTTGAAGAACTGACCGTCAATGCCTCAGGCCGGATCACGGATGAAGAGTTCTACGGTACCAATGGCACCTTCTCGCTGAAAGGTGGCTGGCGTCCAGTGGCTCCGCTCCAGCTGAAGTTCAGCTATGGCACTTCGTTCCGAGCGCCGAACCTTCGCGAGAACTTCCTGTTCAACCAGTCGGGCTTTGGCAACATTGCTGATCCCTGCGCGGTCCCGAACGCAGCCTTCAACGCCGCTACCGGGCTGTTTGTGCCGGAAAGCGATGACCGCGATCCGGCGGTCATTCGCAACTGCCAGCGCGAGGGCCGCGATCCATTCCGTGTCGGTATTGACCAAAACGGCCTGAACACGATCCAGGTTTCCAGCACGCAGATCTTCACCGGGGGCAGCCTCGACATCGATCCGGAAACCTCGCGCTCGATCACCACTGGCTTCGCGTTCGAGGAGGATTGGGCAAGCGGTTTCGAATTCGCGTTCAACTTCAACTATTTTGACATCAAGTTGAAGGACTCGATCGTCGAGCCGAGCGGCCAGTTCATCGTCAACGATTGCTTCAACCGCGAAGATGAAACCCGCAGCCCATTCTGCGACCGGATTGAAGTGAGTGATCAGATCGCCTCGCGTTTCCTTATCACCACGATTAACGGCGGCTTCCTCAACCGCGCTGAGGAATCGGTGCGTGGTATCGATTTCAACACCACCTTCGGGTATCCGGTGGTGGTCAGTGGTGAGGAATTCAATCTGGCATTGAACCTGACCGCCAACCACCTGATCGAGCGTTCGACCACTGACGTCGACGATGATGGCGTTTCGACTACAGAGGATTTCGCTGGTGAATTCGGCTTCCCGAGCTGGATCGGTCGTGCCACCTTCAACATCGGATATGATGACTTCCTGTTCACCTGGCAAACGCGTTACATTGGCGAGGTTGCGCAGGATCCGCTTGGGGTCGATGCCTTCTCTGACGCCTTCGGCCGTGCTCCTGACGGAACGCTCGCCGGCGTGGTTGGCGACACCTGCACCGGTGGTGGCTCGCGCAATGCGGCTGGCGTCGTCAATGGCGTCGTTGTCGGTGACGGCGTGTTCTGCCGCGACGTTGGTTTTGCCGACGAATACTTTGAGCACACGGCCTCGATCCGTTGGGATAATGGCGATTTCCGCATCATTGCGGGCATCACCAACATCTTCGACACCGCTCCGCCGCTGGTTGACAGCAGTGAAGTGCTGGCCATCGCCAACACCCCGATCGGGAATGGCTATGACCTCGATGGTCGTGAGTTCTTCGCGCAGTTGCTCTATCGCTTCTAATTGCGCGAGGGTTTGACGAAGCCAAGAAAGGCGGCCTCTCGTACCTTGTCGAGAGGCCGCCTTTTTGCTTTAATCGTGCTGATGCGGACGGCTCAATGATGAGCCGCATGGTGTTCGCCACTCACTTCGAAAGTTCAGGACCGATGAGAATTTTCAAGACCTCGATGATCGCAGCCATGGTCGGCGTTTCAGCGCTGGGCCTTACTTTCGCTGGCCCTGCTCCCACCCAAGCACAAACCAGTGTCCCGGTTGATGTCTGGGCGCTGCGCGATGTCGTGAATGCGGTGCAGATTTCGCCCGATGGCAAGCATTTGCTGGTCCACAAGGTCGAAAGCAAGGAAGGCGAATATCTGCTCGAGATTTACCGCACTGATGATCTGTCGAAACCGTTGCGGCGGCTCAATGCCGATCCGATGGAGATCATCAACGCGCAATGGATCGGCAATGATTTCATCTTCGGCTCTGCCTGGCAGGTGAAGCGCAAGACGGTGAAGGATGCCGAGGAAGATGTGCGCGATTACCTCGCCTATTCCTACAGCCTCGAAGGCAACAAGTTCAGCCGCGTCGATGGCAATTTCGGCATCGTCAACACCCTACCCAAGGATCCCGATCACATCCTGATCAGCACCGGCACCGCGATTCCTGATCCGACGGGGGTTGATCCGTTGGCCAGCTTCCGTCCGCGATCTTACTTCAAGCTCAACCTCAAGACCGGAGCGAAGGAACTTGTGCTGCGTGGGGGCGGTAAAATCCGCAGCGTCGACACGTGGGACAATGATGGCAATCCCCGCTTTACCCAGGTGCAGGATACGGCCGCCGGGACGCTTATTTCCTATTACCGCAAGCCGGGTGAAAGCGAGTGGATCAAGTTCCAGGAGCTCGATCTCAATGATCCCAAGAACCTGTACCGCGTCTTTTCAGGGTTCCACGGGATTGCCGGATTTGACCCGAACAACCCCAATATCGGCTATCTGATCGATAACCCCAATGGCGCGGACAAGGCCGGGCTTTACGAGTTCGATTTCACCACCGGCAAGATTGGCAAGAAACTGTTTGAGGCCCCGGATGCCGACGTGATGGGCGTCCAGTTCCATTCGATCCCGGGCAACGACAAGCTGGTCGCCGCACGCTATCCTGGTGAACGGATGGAGCGGCAGTGGTTTGACGAGGAGGAAAAGGCGCTGTTCGAAGCGCTCGAGAAGCAGGTTCCCTTTGCCCACCAGATTACGATCTCCAGCCGGTCGCTTGATGGCAAGTCAATGGTCGTCACCAATCGGGGACCGCATGATCCAGGCTCGTTCTGGCTGGTGAAGGATGGCAAGCTGGCCAAGCTCGGCAGCCGCAACCCGCTGGTCAATCCTGACGGCCTCGCCGATGTGAAGTACATCCGCTATAAGGCACGCGATGGGATGATGATCCCCGGCTATGTCACTATGCCCAAAGGCAAGGGACCGTTTCCGTTGATCGTCCAGCACAATGGCGGCCCGGCAGTGAACGGCATGGTCAACTATGACGAGATGGGCCAGATGCTCGCGGCGCAAGGCTATATGGTGTTCCACCCTGAAATCCGGATCTCGACCGGCTGGGGCCAGAACCATTTCGACGCGGGCTTCAAGCAGCATGGCCTGGCCATGCAGGACGACAAGGATGATGGCGTCAAGTACCTGATCGAGCAGGGTCTGGCTGATCCGAACCGCGTGGCGTTCTTTGGCTGGTCCTATGGCGGCTATGCGGCGCTGGTTTCGCTGAGCCGTGAAGAGCAGCTGTATCAGTGCGCGATCGCGGTGGCGGCGGTGGCCGATGCCGAGAAGCAATATCTCGGCCGGCGCACCCCTGACCTCAAGGCCATTGACGAGTGGAACCGCCATCGCGGCGGCACCACGGTCAACCCGGTCAACGAAGTGTCGAAAGTCAATATTCCGCTGCTGATGGTCCATGGCGATGTCGACCGGCGGGTGCAATATTACCACATGAAGGATTATCAGAAGGCGTTCGAAGCGGCAGGTAAGACTGGCGAATTTATTACAATGCAGGGCGCCGATCACTTCGGCAACACGCTGATGTATAATCACCAGCAGCAGCTCTACACCAAGATGCTCGATTATCTGGCCAATGATTGCGGGGCGGGCGGCCTGTAGGGCGCAGCGGAACGCAAACGGCAAGGGCCCGGCCAGCGATGGCCGGGCCCTTTTGCTTGGGCTCTCAGAACACGTCGCGTTGGTTCATCGAACCCGGTGGCCTTTGACGCCCCTATCCCCATCGATCCGCAAGAAATAGCTGCTGAGCGCGCGTCCTTGCGGATTTCGAACGACTCCCTGACCTTGGGCCGCATGAGCCGCGAAGGGACTTCTTCCAGTTGCCGCTCGGCACCTTCCGCAATGATCAGTATATAGGTCGTGCCACTCGCCCGAACCCCGGTGATCGTGGTTTGAAGCGTCGAGGAATCCTGCCTGCTCAGGGTCTTCCCCGTCGCTCTTGCCGCCTAAAATGCCGAGTGCGGGGCGCGTGGAGCCGAACACTCAACCCAAAAGAAAAGCGGCGAGACCAGAAGGCCTCGCCGCTCGTCCATTTAGCTTTGTGGCGTCCGTTACAGGCGGAGGCGCACACCGGCGTAATACCGGCGACCGAAGACATCGTAGACATCTGCGGCGGTATCGGAACCGGTCACATTGCCCGTGATCCCGTTGAGGATGTTCGGTGCGTCGTTGTCGAGCAGGTTGTCGACGCCGACATAGAAATCGAACTTATCTCCGCCGAAGAACGTCGCCTGCGCGTCGAGGTAGAATTCGGCAGGAATTTCATACGCACGCGGGCCGTCAAACTGGTCATCGACGAACGAGCGTCCGATGAACGTTCCGTTGAACGTTAGTCGGAAATCATCGTTCTGATAGGCAGCGTTGGCGGTGAACCGATCCTTTGCCGTACCGATTTCACCGTCCGATGGATCGGGGGCGGCATTGGGCAGCGAGAAGAAGTCGTATTCGATCACATGCGTATAGGCACCGCGCAGAGTCAGACGATCGTTGTCCAACAGGCCCAGCGGGGTAAACCACTGCGCCGTCACATCGACGCCCGAGGTCCTGAGTACCGCTGCGTTGACCGATAGGGCGTTGATCAGGTCGATAGAACCCGAGCTGTTAATCGACGTTGCGGCCGGACGACGAGTGATCAGATCACAAAACGTCTGGTTGCCCTGGCGGAAGCACTGGTCGAGTGTGAACTGGCGCGGGAAGCCAGAGATCACGTCTTCGATCTCGTAGTTGTAGTAATCCCCCGTGATCGTGAGATTGCGCAGCGCATTGATCGAACGCGGGTTGATGACCACACCGGCCGTGTAGGAGCGGGCGGTTTCCTCACCAAGGTTCGGGTTGCCGCCATCGAAGCCGGAGATACCTTGAATGTCGGGCTGGTTGAGCGTGAACACGCCGTTGGCGGCGATGTTTGCCGCAACGCCCGGTGCGGCGCGGCAGTTGGTGCCGAGATCGCCACCACCCGTTGCGCCAATCCCGACGCAGGGGTCCACGAGGCCGCTCGGGAAAGTCTGCGACAGACCCGAGAACAACTCACCCACGTTCGGCGCACGGACTGCGTCAGCGACAGTAGCGCGGAAGCGGATGTCATCGATCGGCTGCCAGGTGCCGGTGATGTTCCAGCTGAAGGTCGAACCGATCGTCGAATAGTCGGAAACGCGTACGGCGCCGCCGAATTCGAGCAGCTGGAAGAACGGCTTGTCGGACACTACAGGAACGCGAAGTTCGGCATAGGCTTCCTTGACGTCGAACGAACCGCGTGTGTCCGGCAGCACGTTGCCGGCATTGAGGCCCGCGTTGGTGAGGGCGTCGTTGTCCGAGAACGAGGATTCCTTGCGGTATTCCACGCCTGCCGCGATGCCGACGGGCCCAGCGGGCAGTTCAAACAGTTCGCCCGAGATGTTGCCCTGGACGACCTGCTGCGAGATGCCGGTCTGGAACGTGCCCTGAGCAGCGATGTAGCCGACCGCACGCTGCGAGAGGCTGCCGGCACCGAAGATGTTTGCCGGAGCACAGCCGTTCGCACGCGCCTGCACGCTGATGCAGATCGGCTCGCCGACGATTCCGTTGCCGTTTTCATCACCCACTTCAGCGCGCACTGCGAGCGCATCGCGGAAGTTGACGACGTTAACCTGGCCCGAGGAGACCTGGTTTTCGCTCACGCGGCCATAGTTGTAGCTGACATCCCAGCGGAAGCGATCATCGAGCAGACTGCCGTCGAGGCCGACAACGAAGCGGTAGAAGTTGCGCTCGGTCGAACCGTCGCGGTTGCCGAACTCCGACAGACGGCGGGCAAAGCCAATGTCGCGCAGGCCGTCACCATTGGTGTCGGTCGCAGCAGCGAGAATCGCGCCCGGAACCAACGGGTTGGCAACGATCGTGCTGGTGCCGGGCAGGAAGTTTTCGACGTTATAGCCGCCGCCGCCCGGAAAGATTCCGTTGGCACCGCCGGATTCGAGCGGGAACGGCTCGATGATGCGTGACGAAGAGGTGTTGTTGAACGTGCCTTCAAAGAAGAAGTTGACATCCTCGGCGACTTCATAGGTGCCGCGCGCCGCGAAAATGTAGCGCTCGACGGGAACGGCGAGCGTGCGGAAGTTCTGCCGATTGAAGCCGTTCGGCCCGGTGCCCGAACCGAGGGTGGCGGTGCAGGTCGCGCCGTTCGAAGTGAAGCAGTTCTGCAGCTGGCCGTTGGGATCGTAGGTAAAGGTCCGGCTGGGCGTGATGAAACGGCCCTGCGGCACGAAGGACGAGAAGAACGGTTCGGTCGGAACGCCGAAATCGCCGCCAAGCAGGAGAGAGTCGATATCGTCGACACGGGTGTTGGCGCGCTGACGCGACAGCAGTCCTTCTTCATTCGAATAGCCGAAGTGGACCATGATGTTGCCGCGGTCGTCGGCGATGTTGCTGCCGATGGTCACGTTGGCCTGATAACGCGCATCGTCACCCTGTTCGGTGATGTTGTACTGTGCGTTGGCATCGATGCCTTCGAAGTCGGTCTTGTAGATGAAGTTCACAACCCCGGCGATGGCGTCCGAACCGTAGAGCGACGAGGCGCCGCCGGTGAGGATGTCGACCTGTTGGAGGAACTGTGTCGGAATGACGTTAAGGTCAACAGTGGCGGAGCCGGCGAGGCTCGAAACCACGCGGCGGCCGTTGATCAGCACCAGAGTGCGGTCCGAACCGAGGTCACGAAGGTCGATCGTGGCAACGCCGGTTCCCGAGGTGAGGAAGGCGGCGTTGGTACGGCTCAGGGCAGGCGTCCCGAAAACAGGGTTTTCGAGCAGCAGTTCCTGAATGTTGATGACGCCGGAATCTTCAATCAACTGTTCGTTGACGATCTGAAGCGGCGCAGCTGATTCGACTTCGGCTGAGGCGATGCGCGACCCGGTCACGACGATGGCGCGACCTTCGTCTTTGCCTTCGGCCGAGTCACTGGCGGCTTGATCCTGACCCACAGCGGGTGATGCAGCCAAAGCGATGCCCAGCGCTACGCTGGCCGCACCGAATTTGAAACTGGCAAACTTTCTCATTTATTAGTTCCTCTGCTTTGCCTTGGTTGGGTGTCTCGTCAGGCCAATTTGCGGACGGCGACTGCACGGACCCATTTTCCAAAGACTCTGAATTGGAGAGGTGACACACATTCCTCTTCCATTTTGCGTGAATCGCGCAACCTAG
>JAESGE010000171.1_pt1 | contig 36047 bp, 32 predicted proteins | sample 9269601 | NCBI WGS metagenome assembly JAESGE01 (sample SAMN14515569, study PRJNA621662) | algae metagenome | isolation source: Tolypothrix brevis GSE-NOS-MK-07-07A and co-occurring heterotrophs from wet... | place: USA: Grand Staircase Escalante National Monument, Utah | collected 2006-04-16
TGCCAACGATGATTGCTGTCTACGCCCAACATCGTAAGACGTGGGTGCTCGGATCAAGTCCGAGCATGACGAAGGGGGGGCCGCAAACCCTGCCACCTCACCGCATGAATTTCTTATACGTCACCCGCTTCGGGTTCACCGCGTCCACGCCCAGCCGGCGCTTCTTGTCTTCCTCGTAATCGGCGAAGTTGCCCTCGAACCATTCGACGTGGCTGTCGCCCTCGAAGGCGAGGATGTGCGTGGCGATGCGGTCGAGGAACCAGCGATCGTGGGAGATGATGACGGCGCAGCCGGCGTAATCCTCCAGCGCCTCTTCCAGCGCGCGAAGCGTGTCGACATCGAGATCGTTGGTCGGCTCATCCAGCAGCAGGACGTTGGAGCCCGATTTCAGCATCTTGGCCAGATGCACGCGGTTGCGTTCGCCGCCCGAGAGCATGCCGACCTTCTTCTGCTGGTCGCCGCCCTTGAAATTGAATGCGCCGGTATAGGCGCGGCTGTTCACTTCCTTCTTGCCCAGCACGATGATGTCGTTGCCGCCGGAGATTTCCTCCCAGACGTTCTTCTTGTCGTCGAGCGAATCGCGGCTCTGGTCGACGTAACCCAGTTGCACGCTGTCGCCGACGGTGATGTTGCCGCCATCGGGCTTGTCCTGGCCGGTGATCATGCGGAACAGGGTCGTCTTGCCAGCGCCGTTGGGCCCGATGACACCGACGATGCCGCCCGGCGGCAGCTTGAAGGTCAGGTCGTCGATCAGCAGCTTGTCCTGGAAGCCCTTGTTGATGTGCTCGAAATCGACGACGTTCTTGCCGAGGCGCTCGGCGATCGGGATGACGATCTGGGCGGTGTCGGGCCCTTTCTCGGAGGCGCGCTTGACGAGTTCGTCATAGCGCTGGATGCGGGCCTTGCTCTTGGCCTGCCGGGCTTTCTGAGAGGCGGCCACCCACTCCTGCTCGCGGGCGATGGTCTTCTGGCGGGAGATATCCTCGCGGCCTTCCTGGGCGAGGCGCTTCTGCTTCGCCACCAGCCAGGCGGAATAATTGCCCTCGTAGGGAATGCCCTGCCCACGATCGAGTTCGAGAATCCAGCTCGTCACATTGTCGAGGAAATAGCGATCGTGGGTGACGATCAGGATCGCGCCCGGATAGTTGCGCAGGTGGTTCTCCAACCAGCCGGTCGTCTCGGCATCAAGATGGTTGGTCGGTTCGTCGAGCAGCAGCAGTTCGGGCTGCGCCAGCAGCAACTGGCAAAGCGCAACGCGGCGCTTTTCGCCGCCGGAAAGCTTGTCCACGGACCAATCGTCGGGCGGGCAGCGCAAGGCATCCATCGCCTGATCGACCTTGGAGTCGAGATCCCACAGGCCCTTGGCCTCGATCTCGTCCTGAAGCCGCGTCATCTCGTCGGCGGTTTCGTCCGAGTAGTTCATCGCCAGATCGTTGTATTTGTCGAGAATCGCCTTCTGCGGCGCGACACCGAGCATGACATTGCCGCGCACATCGAGCGAGGAGTCGAGTTGCGGCTCCTGCGGCAGGTAGCCGACCTTGGCGCCTTCCGCGACCCAGGCCTCGCCGGTCCATTCCTTGTCGATGCCGGCCATGATCTTCAGCAGGGTCGACTTGCCCGCGCCGTTGACGCCGAGCACACCGATCTTGGCATCGGGATAGAACGAGAGATTGACGTTGTTGAGAATGGGCTTGGCGCCGGGATAGGCCTTCGACAAGCCGCGCATGTGATAGATGAACTGACGACCGGACATGGGCTTTTCGCCTCCGCGAGGTGGCGTGCCGGAAAAGGGCAGGCGCTGTGATGGATCGGGATGTCCGCGTTCTAGCCGCAGTGCAGGCCAGCGGCAAGGCGGAAGCGGCAAGACGGCAGCGGCAAGACGGCAACGGCAAGGCGCAAGCCGCCCGATTGCCAAACCTAGTTAGTTGTAAAGCTCGCGGTCTCGCAACGACAGGATATGCGCCGTCCGCAGTGCATGAGGCCGGGTCATGTCGGCGAACAGGTTTTCGGCCTTGGTCATACTCGCATCCGAGGCGGATACGCCCAGCCGCTGGATCAGCATGGCGCGAACACTGTCCCAGCCGATGTCCGCGCCCCGCGCCAGCACGACGAAGGTTTCAAGCGGGTCGGTGGCGAAGGCGCGGGCGACGACCCGGTGCGGCACGCGGGCGCCCTCGGCGACCAGACGCAAGGCCTCGTCCAGCGCCCCGCGCTCGATCGCGGCATCGACCGCCGCGAAGACGCCGGCGTTGATGTCGCGCTGGCCGGATCGCGCCCCTCCCTGCGCCCGCCGGTCGCGGGCCTTGCCGGCGGCGACGTGGGCGAACGCCGTATCGAGATCGCGTCGTGCCTTGACATGCGACAACATCACCTCGTCATCGAAGGCACGCCCGCAGACCCGGATCGCGCCCTCGTCCGAGAACCGTGCCCCGGGATTACCGAGAAGCACGTGCAGCACGGGTGCGTCGCCACGGATGGTGATGACGTTCGTCACCGGAGGGCTGACGCTTTCGCGGAAGGAAATGGCCAGCAGATGATCCTGGCCCTTGGTGGAAGCGATTTCGACGAGCGTGTCGTCATCGAGGCAGGTGGAGCGGCGCAGCACCGGGCCGGCCACGGAAATCGCATCGTCGCTCGCCAGATGCCGGATCGACTGGCGCGGCGCCAAGGGGCTTGACGCCAGGGTCTGCGAGAGTTTCACCCGGCTGTCCTCGTCGCCCTCGCGCGAAATCGCCAGGAACACCATGTCGAACATGTCGATCTCGCTGGCCTCGAGCGAGGTCGCGACACGCATGAAATGGTTGGTGAGCCGCTGCAACACCGCACCGCGATCGGCTTCGGCGGATAAATCCACCGTAGCCGCAATATCGCTGATGAATTGGCGCTGGTCGGTCATGTCGGGTGATGCACCAGTGGGTCGAAAATAAAAGCCTGGAAAGTCTTCGGGGGTTTATGGCGGAAGGGGGGCACCAAGGTGTTGAGGGAGGGCAATATCGACTTCAAAACAAGGGGTCCGGATTCGGGATCGCTTGAACGGTATCCTAACCACATCAGGTTGCCATCCAGTTCTGAACAAATTTGCAACGATACGTGGTCATTTGTCGGAAAATTGCCGGAAAGCATCGGATACTTCCGTGGCCATTCAGGCTGATCGCGTGCAGCGGATCTGCGCAACAATTGGGCTTCCGTGAAGCGGCGCAATCATTAGGCTTGAGGTGAACCAACGCGGGAGCGGAACGATGATGTCTTGGCGCGGCGTGTTTTCGACTACGGTGGACCTTGGATCACGGAGGCTCGGGCGAAGCGGGCGCCTCATCGGTCCCTCCGCGCGCCTGCTGACCGCTCGCCTGCGGGATTTCCTGATCATCATGACCGTGGCAGCCTTTGGCGCCACGGCCGCGGTGGCCACGGAAAACGAGCCTGGATGCCGGCCGGAGGTCGCCTTCGGTCCCGCGCTGATCGGCAAGGCCCGGTTCCTGCCGGCAAATCTCCAGAAAAACGAGGTCCGACTGACATTCGCCGGACATTCGACCTTTCTGATCGAAAGCCCGGCCGGGGTGCGGATCGCGACCGATTACAACGATTACGTGCGCGCCGGCGTGACGCCCGACATCGCCACCATGAACAAGGCTCACAGCACGCATTACTCCAACAACCCCGAACCCGGCATTCGGCATGTGCTGAAGGGCTGGAATCCCTCGGGCGGCAAGATCACCCACGATCTCACCGACCAGGACGTGCGCATCCGCAACGTGCCGACCAATATTCGGGAATGGGGCGGCGGGCGCACCGATTACGACGGCAACTCGATCTTCGTCTTCGAGATCGCCGATGTCTGCATCGTCCACCTGGGGCACCTGCATCACACGCTGACACCCGAACACCTGCGGGCGATCGGCCGGGCGGACGTGGTGCTGGTTCCGGTCGACGGCAGCTGGACGCTCGATATCGACGGCATGATCGAGGTACTGGACCTGTTGCAGGCAAAACTCGTCGTTCCAATGCATTATTTCGGGCAGTCGACACTGAACAGCTTCCTAGCCCGCACCGAGAAGCGCTACGTCATCGAGCGCAGCCAGGCACCGAGCATCGTGCTCTCCACGGCCACGCTGCCGAAAAGGCCGACGATGCTGGTGCTTCCCGGACGTTGAAGGGCCTCTGACCGGCGGGCTCAGCCGGAATGGGTCGAGACGCGCCCCTCCAGCGGATAGGCCGGATCGGTATAGCCCGGCGTCGAGGGGTGGCCGGCCGGCACGAGGCCGTCCACAAGGTCCTCGTCCTGCGGCGTGAAGACATAATCGAGGGCGCCGATGTAATCGTCCCATTGCTCCTGCGTGCGCGGGCCGCCGATGGTCGCGGTGACGAGCTTGTTGTTCAGCACCCAGGCGACGGCGAACTGGCCAGGAGTGATGCCGCGACTTTCGGCGTGGGCCTTCAACGTCTGCGCGAGTTGCAGCGACTCAGGCCGCCATTCGGTCTGAAGGATGCGTGTGTCGGCGCGCCCGGCGCGGGTGTCCGAGGGCGGCGGCGCATCGGGCGAATACTTGCCCGTCAGCACGCCACGGGCCAACGGACTATAGGGAACCACGCCCAACCCATAGAAGCCGCAGGCCGGAAGGTGCTCGACCTCGGGCATCCGGTTCATGGCGTTGTAATAGGGCTGGCTGACCACCGGGCGATCGATGCCGATCCGGTCGCACAGATTGCAGATTTCGGCGACGCGCCACGACCGGAAGTTCGAGACGCCGAAATACCGAATCTTGCCGGCCCGAACGAGGTCGGCCAGCGCATGGACCGTTTCAGCAAGTGGCGTGCCGTGGTCCTCGCGGTGCAGGTAATAGATATCGATCGCGTCAAGGCCAAGCCGCTTCAGGCTGGCATCGGCCGCCGCCATGATCCGCCGGCGCGACAGGCCCCTATCGTTGGGCGCGGGGCCCATGGGGTTCGCTACTTTCGTCGCCACGATCCAGTGGCTGCGATGCGCGGCGATGGCGCGGCCGGTGATCTCCTCGGAACGGCCCTCGTTATAGACATCGGCCGTGTCGATGAAATTGACGCCGGAATCACGCGCGGAATCGACGATGCGCCGGGACGCCGCCTCGTCGGTCGCGCCGCCGAACATCATCGTTCCAAGGCAAAGAGGCGAGACGACAAGGCCGCTGCGGCCCAGATTGCGGTATTTCATGGAAATGTCCTTTCGCGCACGGCCGTTGGCGGCGCATCGCACCTTTTGGATCATGAAGTGTGGCCTGTTCCCGAGCAACCCGTAACCAGATCGTCAACCTTTGGTGAGAGCATGGAGCCGTCTGCAATGTCGTCCATAGAGTTGCGTTCGTTCCGTCATGTCGATTTCCGCCGTCATCCAGAGCCAGCTTGTCGCGACGCTACTCGACGCGCTTGCCAGCGTGCAGCCGGCGGCGGGAACAGGACCGGGCGGCGCCCGTGCCCAGGTTCTGTCGACGCCTGAAAACGGTCTTGTCACGGTCAATCTGGCCGGCCAGCGCACCGATCTTCTGCTGAGCGGTCCAGCGCTGAAAAACGCCGAAATCCAGACCGGTGCAATTCTGAACTTGCGGATCGATGCGCGCGGCACCGGCGGCGCACCGACGCGCGCGACGCTCATTTCCGTCACGCCTTCCGATGCGGCCCAGGTCTTCGGCAAGCTCGTCGACCAGGCTTCTGGTCGGTTTCCAGATGGTGGCGTCGTCCAATCGGGCCAGGCCCAGGCCTCATCTCCCCGCGCGATCGCCGGACCCATCGTCGCGCCGCTGGTGCTGACGCAAGGAGGGCTTGCCCCGCTTTATGCCAATCTCGCGGCCGCCCTTGGCGCCGGCGACGATGCCTGGCCTGAACCCGTTCGCATCGCGTTGCAAAGACTGCTCGACTTGCGACTTCCGGTTCAGGTCCGCGGCCCGACCGCGTCCGAGTTGCGCGGCGGCATAACGCAATCTGGTCTTGGCCATGAGGCACGCCTCGCGACCGGCAACGGGGCCGTGGCCGCACTCGATCTGAAAAGTGCTCTCCTGACGCTGAAAGCCGCCCTTGCGCCGCTCATCGCCGAGCCGCTGCTGCTGTCGGAAACAGGCGAGGCAGCGCCGCCCGCGTCGTCGTCGAAAGCCGATACCGCGCGCAACCCTGGCCCGGACATTTCGCCCGGTCGGCTGCCCGCCCCCCGCCGCGATGCCGCGCCGGTGGCGCAGGGTATCGTCGAGGCAACGGTGGGTCGCGAAGCGCAGGACGCGACCGCCATCGCCAAGGTGTTGGCCCGCGATACCGATGCGGCGCTCGACCGGCTGACGCTGTCGCAATACGCCTCACTGCCGGCTGGCGGCGAGGGTCGTGGCCTCGAACCCGCGCAATCGTCGCGCTGGTTCGCCGAAATCCCCCTCGCCTTCGCGCAGGGAACGGCCGTGCTGCCGCTGGAAATCGAACGGGAGGCCCCGCGGCGCGATGTTGCCTCCGCCGAGGCCGCGATCTGGCGCGTGCGCTTCGCGCTGGACGGCGAGCCTGTCGGCCCTCTGAACGCGCTGGTGACGATGCAGGACAAGGCCATCGGCGTCACCGTCTGGGCCGTGCGCGATTCCACCAGCAAGCTGTTGCAACAAGCCGCCCCGGGCCTGCGGCAGGCGCTGACCGCCGAGCGTTTCGAACGCGCCGAGATCGAGATCTTCACCGGCACGCCGGCACAGCCCAAACTCGCCGCCGGGCATTTCCTGGATCGACGCTCGTGAACGCGCCCTATCGTCAACCTGTCGCCATCGCGCTGGAGTTCGACGGCAACAATGCGCCGCGCGTCACCGCCAAGGGCCGGGGCGAGGTCGCCGCCAAGATTCTCGAGACCGCTCGCGAACACGATGTGCCGGTCGAGGAGAACATGATCCTGGCCGAGGCGTTGTCGGCCGTCGAACTCGACGATCAGATACCCGAGCCGCTGTATCAGGCCGTCGCGCAGGTGATCGCCTTCGTGCTGAGCCTGCGGGACACCGCACAGGATCGGGCACATCAGGATTTGGTGCGTCAGGCGCCGGCACCGCAAGAAACGACTGGCTGATCGCCTTGGGCGCCCCGTTCTCCATCGCCGCAGCTTCGGCAGCGCCCGCCCTGCTCACGGCCTGCCGCCTCACTGTCACGCAGTATGTCGGCATGTCCGCCGAATTCGCGGCGCTGGCGAAAGAAGCGTCGGTTCCCAATCCGCATTTTTCCCCGGCCAGCATCGCGGCCGCCGCGACGACGATGCCCGACGACGAGATCGTCATCATCGCCAGCCGCGATACTTTCGGCGTCCTGAAGGGAATTTGGGCTTTTCAGCAGTGGCGCGGTGCCGGCAGCCTGGGTTTCTCCGTTCTTCGCTCGCCGCTGGTGCCACTTTACGAGGTCCTGTCCGCTCCGGTCCTCGATCGGAATTGCGCCGGGCAAGCGCTCAACGCGATGCTGGCCTTCATCGCCGCAAGTCCCGAACTGCCTTCCGTCATCGCCGCCCGGTCGCTGCCGATGGAGGGCGGGGATCATGCGGCGCTGATGTCGTGTCTTGGCGCTCCGTCGTGGAGGATCGTGCCGCTCGAAACCTGGCAGCGGGGCATTGCACTTGCAAATCCCGCCGAGACGCCCGAGGGGGCTATCAGGCGAGCGCTCGGGGCATCGTTCAAGAAGCGGATGACCCAGCGGCGAGCGCTCGAAAAACTGGGTGCGGTGACTTTCGCGCTGCATACGCGAAACGCCGCAGCGCCAGCCTTCGAGCGTTTCGTAGCCTTGGAAGCGCGGGGCTGGAAGGGACGACGCCGGAGCGCGCTGGTGCATCGACCGGACGATGCGGCCTGGATGCGGGCCTGCGTCGACCAACTGGCCACGTGCGATGGCATCGTGGTGGGGCAACTCGATCTCGATGGCGAGCCCATCGCCATGGGCATCGTGTTTCGCGAGGCCGGAACGGCGGTTTACATGAAGACCGCTTTCGCCGAGAGCCATGCCCGCTATTCGCCGGGCCTGCATCTCGAAATCGAACTGACCCGAGCGCTGTTGGCCCAAGGCCAACTCACCTGCTTCGATTGCGGCGGCGACGATCATGTGAACGCCAACGCCCATATCTGGCCGGAGCGACGGAGCATGGGACACGCGATGATCATGCTCGACACGCGCTGGCCGAGCCGGCTGGCGGTTCTGGGCGCGACGGCGCGCAGCGCCTTGCGTCGCCTTCGCGACCGGCTGCGCGGCGCCTAAGCTCAGCTTCGAGCCTTCGCTTTGGCCTTGCCTTTCGAGGCCAGACAGGTTTTCACCAACGCGAACGATGCCGGGGCGTTTGCCATCGCCCGGATCGATTACCGAGATTGTGGAAACCGATGCCCGACCTGCTGCTCGAACTGTTCTGCGAGGAAATTCCCGCCCGGATGCAGGCGAAGGCCGCTGACGACCTGCGCCGCCTCGTCACCGATGCGCTGGTCGCGCGCGGGCTGGTCTATGAGGGCGCGCAGGCCTTTGTCACGCCGCGCCGCCTGGCGCTGCATGTCGCAGGGTTGCCGGTGCGCGGTCAGGATTTGCGCGAGGAAAAGAAAGGTCCGCGCGTAGGCGCGCCCGAAGGCGCGATCCAGGGCTTCCTCAAAAGCGCCGGGCTGACCTCCATCGATCAGGCCACGATCGAGAGCGACCCGAAGAAAGGCGAGTTCTATGTCGCCATCTCTACTCGGCCGGGCCAGATGACAATGGCCGCTGTTGCCGAGATCGTGCCACAGGTCATCCGCAACTTTCCATGGCCAAAATCGATGCGCTGGGGCGCTGCTTCCAAGGATGCCGGTGCCTTGCGCTGGGTGCGCCCCTTGCAATCGATCCTCTGCACCTTCGGCGCGGAAACCGAGGAGCCGGAGATCGTGCCGTTCGAGGTCGACGGCATCGCGTCGGGCAACGTCACCCAGGGGCATCGCTTCCTCGGCGACGGCACGCCGATCACGGTCCGCCGCTTCGACGATTACGTCACGAAGCTCGAAAAGGCCTTCGTGGTGCTGGACGCCACGCGCCGCAAGGAAATCATCCTCGCCGACGCGCGCACCGCCGCCTTCGCGCAGGGGCTGGAACTGATCGAGGATGAGGGGCTGCTGGACGAGGTGGCGGGGCTCGTCGAATGGCCGGTCGTCCTGATGGGGACGTTCGAGGAGCGCTTCCTCGACATTCCGGGCGAGGCCATCCGCGCCACGATCCGTGCGAACCAGAAATGCTTCGTGCTGCGCGATCCCGCGAGCGGCAGCCTCTCCAACCGCTTCATCCTCACCGCCAACATTGTGGCCAGCGACGGCGGGGCTGCGATCGTCGCCGGCAACGAGCGGGTGGTGCGGGCGCGGCTGTCGGATGCGCGCTATTTCTTCGAGACCGATCGCAAACCCCTGCCGGACTATGCCGACAAGGCGGAAAAGCCCCTCGACCAGCGGCTGGAAAAACTGAAGGCACTCAACATCGTCTTCCACGCCAAGCTCGGCACACAGGGCGAGCGCGTGGAGCGCATCGCGGCGCTGGCGCGGGAACTGGCGCCCATCGTCGGCGCGGACCCCGATCTCGCCGAGCGCGCCGCCCGCCTCGCCAAGGCCGATCTCGTGACCGAAATGGTCGGCGAGTTTCCCGAGTTGCAGGGGCTGATGGGGCGCAAGTATGCCGAGCTTCAGGGCGAGCACCCCAGCGTCTGCGCGGCCATCGAGGATCACTACAAGCCGCTCGGCCCCTCCGACCGCGTGCCGACGGACCCCGTCGCGGTGACCGTGGCACTCGCCGACAAGCTCGACACGCTGGTGGGCTTCTGGGCGATCGACGAGAAGCCGACAGGCAGCAAGGACCCTTACGCGCTGAGAAGGGCGGCGCTGGGGGTGATCCGGCTATTATTGACCAATCCATTCAGGCTAAACATTTGGCCGTTAACCTTAGAGTGTTTGCTACCATTCAGGCTTAGCCAAGTGAGGGCAAAGGCAAAGCAGGAGCGACAGATTGCTGAAAAAATTTCTGATCGAATTGGATACGAAACAATCGCTCAAGATTGGGAAAAGCACCTGAAACTCGCTGGCGAGGAATTGCGATCAAAGGAGGTAGCTTTCGCAAAGGCTCTTTGTGACGACCTACTCTCCTTCTTCCACGACCGCCTGAAAGTCATCCTCCGCGAGCAAGGCGCGCGGCATGATCTGGTGGATGCGGTGCTGTCGGCCGGACTATCCCCTTCTCCCCTTGAGGGAGAAGGTGCCCGAAGGGCGGATGAGGGGGCTGCCAACCGGATAGAGCCCCCTCATCCGTCGGCTTCGCCGCCACCTTCTCCCTCAAGGGGAGAAGGAAGAAGCGCCCCCAACGACGACCTGCTCATGATCGTCCGCCGCGTCGAGGCCCTCACCGCGTTCCTCGCGACCGAGGACGGCGCAAATCTTCTGGCGGGCTACAAACGCGCCGCCAATATCCTGCGAGCCGAGGAGAAGAAGGATGGCGAGAGGGCTTTCGAAGGGGCACCCGATCTGTCGCTGATCGCGGCGCAGGGGCAGATCGAGGAAAAGGCGCTTGCGGTTGCGCTCGACAAGGCGCGGACGCAGGCGGCGGAAGCCGTCGCCGCCGAGAATTTCGCCAGAGCCATGGGCGCGCTCAGCAGCCTGCGCCAGCCGGTGGATGCATTTTTCGAGAATGTCACCGTCAACGCTGACGATCCGGCCATGCGCATCAACCGCCTGCGGCTGCTGGCGCAATTGCGCGCCGCGACCCGCACCGTCGCTGATTTCGGCAAGATCGCCGGATAGCGACACTCCGAGCGGGCACAATCGATCAGCCGGCGTCATCCGTCCGATCAGCAAACGTCATCCCCCCATGCGGCTGGCGCCGTTGACGGCGCCTGTCCGGCAGCCGACGATCAGCACAACCGCAAAGGAGTTTCGCATGGCCTGGTATTCACAAACCTGGAGTTGGCTCGAGGGCGAATGGCACGAGGGCAACCCCGGCATCATGGGCCCGCGGACCCATGCCTCGTGGCTGGCCTCGACCGTGTTCGACGGCGCCCGCGTGTTCGATGGCGTGATGCCGGACATGGACCGCCATGCGGCCCGCGTGAACCGCTCGGCCGCCACCATCGGGCTCAAGGCGACGATGGACGCCGAGCAGATCATCGAACTCACCCGCGAGGGCATCAGGAAATTCGCGCCCGGCACCGCGCTCTATGTGAAGCCGATGTATTGGGGCGAGGCCGACGGCGTCTCCACCATCATGGCCGATCCGGATTCGACACGCTTCTGTCTCTGCCTGTTCGAGGCGGCGATGCCCGTGCCGAGCGCCGGCTTCTCCGTGACAAAAGGCAAATATCGCCGCCCGTCGCTGGAGACGATGCCGACCGATTCCAAGGCGGGCTGCCTTTATCCCAACAACGCCCGCATCCTACGCGAGGCCAAGGCCGCCGGCTTCGACAACGCGCTGGTGCTCGACATGCTGGGCAACGTCGCCGAGACCGCGACCTCCAACATCTTCATGGTCAAGGATGGCGTGGTGCGCACGCCTGTGCCCAACGGCACGTTCCTCAACGGCATCACGCGGCAGCGGACCATCAAGCTGCTGCGTGGCGACGGCATGGATGTCGAGGAAAGCTCCCTGACCTATGCCGATTTCGAAAACGCCGACGAGATTTTCATCAGCGGCAATTACTCCAAGGTCATGCCGGTGACGCGGATCGACGACCGTGTGCTCCAGCCGGGTCCTGCCTTCCGCAAGGCGCGCGAGTTGTACTGGGATTTCGCGCACAGCAAGGTCGCCTGAAGCGCGACATGCCACGGCTGCGCACGCGTCTTACCGATGCTCTCGACCTGACGCACCCGATCCTATCGGCGCCGATGCGGTCGTGCTGGCCACAGGCGACGCGGAGGAATGCGGCGTGATCTTCAGCGAAGTGGCGGCGATGATCCATGAGAGACCACAGGCGGGCGAGATCGTCGAGCGGATGATCGCGCAGACTGCGGATATTCTGCTGCAAGGGCCTCAGTCTGTCGTCCGAAATCAGCGCAGCCTTAACTCAACGCCCGCGGTCTTCAGGGCAAGAGCCACCGCCAGGCCGTAGATCGCAAGGGCGGACAGACCCACCGCTCCGATGGCGACCAGGTTCTGCATGGCCTCGAAAGCCCGCGCCCATTCCTGGATCGGCGGTAACAATCGCCAGACGGCCAAGCCAAACGCCACCGCGCCCGCGACCGATGCCACGATCGCGGCGGTAATGACCCGGTCGGGCGCTGTCCAGCCGCGCCTGAGGGCGGCGACATGCAGGCCGATGAGGTTGACCCAAGCACCCGCCGCGGTCGCCAGCGCCAGGCCCGGCGCACCGAACCTTTGCCAGAGCAGAATCTTCAGCAGAACGTTGAAGGCAATGGCGGCAAGCGAGATCTTGACCGGCGTCATCGTATCGCCGCGCGCATGGAACGAAGCGATCGCGCCGCGGATCAGCAGGATCGCGGGGAGACCGAGCGCATAGGCGCGCAGAACGTCGCCCGCCGCCCGGGACGCTTCAGCGGTGAACGCCCCGCGCTCGAACAGGGTGGCGACGATGAGATCCGGCATGGCCAGGAAGGCGGCGACGCAAGGTGCGGCGAGCAGCACGGTCAGCGCCATCGCCCGGTTCTGCGTGGTGTGAGCGACATCCGTCGACCCGGCCGCGATCAGCCGGCTCATGGTCGGCAGAAGCACGGTTCCGACGCCGATGGCGATGACGCCGATGGGTAACTGATAGAGCCGCTCCGCGTAATAAAGCGACGAATATCCGCCCTCGGGGAGCAGCGAGGCGATGATAGTGTCGGCGAAAAGGGCGATCTGAACGCCGGCCGAGCCGATGACCGCCGGCCCGAGCGCTTTCAGAAAACGCCTCACCTCGGGATCGAGGCGCGGCCGCGACAGCGCAACCGCGACGCCGGCACGACGAGCGGCAACCACCAAGAGTAGCCACTCCAGCAACCCGGCGAGCGCCACGCCCCAGGCCGCGGCATAGGCCGCATTGGGAAAGAGCACAGCGACGGCCAGCGCGCCGACCATGCAGATGTTGAGCAGGATCGGAGCCGCGGCAGCGGCAGCGAAGCGATCAACCGCGTTCAGGTTGCCGGACAGCAAGGTCACCAGCGTCACGAACAGCAGATAGGGAAAGGTGATCCGCGTCAGCGCCACCGCCAGATCGAAGCGCGCGGGATCGTCGGCGAAGCCCGGCGCTAGGGCCCGGATCAGCCAGGGCATTCCAGGCAGCGCCAGCGCCAGCAGCGCCACTTGCACGATCAGCATCAGCGTAAAGACGCGGTTCGAAAACAAGGACGCCGCCGCATCGCCACCTTTCGTCCGGATACGGGCATAGGCCGGGACATAGGCCTGATTGAAGGCGCCCTCCCCAAAGATCGCGCGAAAATGGTTCGGCAGGCGCAAGGCCACCGAGAACGCATCCATCAAGCCGCCTGCTCCGAGGGCCGCCGCCAGCACGATGTCGCGGACAAAGCCGGTAAGCCGCGAAAGCAGCGTGAACCCGCTGACGGACAGGATTTTTCCGAACATGGCGTCAGCGGAAACGCGGCGGAAGGCTGTCGCGGCCGGCGGGCAGAATATCCTGCACGTTGATACCGATCCGCTCGTTGATCAAATAAAGCGGCCGATGCTTCACCTCGGCGAAGATGCGGCCGATATATTCGCCGATCATGCCCAGCGAAACGAGTTGGATGCCGGAAAAGAACATGATCGACACGATGAGGGACGGGAAGCCCGGAAGGTCTGTGCCGAACAGCAGGGTTCGCAAGGCGAAATAGATCGCGGTCACCGTGGCGATAATGGCGATGACAACCCCAAGCCAGGTCGCGATCTTCAACGGCACGGTCGAGAACGAGGATAAGCCGTCGAAGGCGAAGCCGAACAGTTTGCCAAAGCTGAACTTCGTTTCGCCATGGACACGATTTCCGACCGTGAAGGGCACGCCGACGCTGGGAAAGCCCACCCAGGCATAGAGCCCCTTCGAAAAGCGGGCGCGTTCCCCCAGGGCCCGGAAGGCATCGACCGCCTTGCGGTCCATCAGGCGGAAATCGCCGGCGCCCGGATGCAGCTCGGTTTCGCCAAACCGCCTGAACAGTCGATAGAACGCCTTGGCAAAGCCGCGTTTCATCACCGTCTCGCCGTCCCGGTCGAGCCGCTCGCCATAGACCATGGCGAAACCCTCGCGCCATCTGGCGACGAAATCGGCGATCACCTCGGGTGGGTGCTGCAGATCGGCGTCCATGATCACCGCGGCCCGACCCGCCGCATGGTCGACGCCGGCGGCGATGGCGATCTCCTTGCCGAAGTTGCGACTGAACGAGATCGCGCGGATACGAGGCTCGCGCTCATACAAGCTCCGCGCCACCACCAGCGTGTCGTCCCGGCTGCCGTCATCGATCAGGATGACCTCCCAGGAAGCGACGCAGGCGTCGAGCACGGGCACGAGGCGTTCGATCAGCGGCGGCAGGTTGCGCGCCTCGTTGAAGACCGGCACGACAACGGACAATTCGGGAATTTGTGTGATCACATGACCTCCGCCGACACTGCTATCACCTTTAATACGCCCTCGCCCGGATTGTCATCGCATCCGCATGCCACATACGCGTGGGCCTTTGGCGACGTGCTATGCCAGCGCGCCTGAAGCCGGAATGAATATGATGACGCAAGCCGGAACCCCACCGCCCTATACCCTCTGCGCCGATGATTTCGCGCTGACTGAAGGGGTCAGCCGCTCGATCCTGACCCTGCTCGATGCCGGGCGGCTCACGGCGACCGGCGCGATGACCAACCGGCCCCACTGGCGCAGGCTGGCGCGCGACCTCGAACCTTTTTCAGCCAGCGCCGATCTCGGCCTGCATTTCAACCTGACCTGCGCTTTGCCCCTCTCCCCCATGCCAATGCTGGCACGGCGGGGATCGTTTCCCGCGCTGCCGGACGTGGCGCGGGGCGCGGCGCTTTCGGCCGCCATCCGCCGCGAGATCGCCGCCGAACTCGATCGCCAGCTCGACGCTTTCGAGGACGCCCTCGGCCGCCCTCCCGATTTCGTCGACGGACACCAGCATGTCCATGCGCTTCCGGGCATCAGCGCGATCGTGATCGCGACCATCGCCCGCCGCTATCCCGCCGGCAGTGTCTGGTTGCGCGATCCAGCGGATACGCTCGCCGCTATCCTTGCGCGCCGTGTCGCGACTTCCAAGGCCACGACGGTGGCGATGCTGGCGCGGGGCCTCGCGGCCCGAGCCAAGCACCACGGCATTCCGGTCAACATCGGGTTTGCCGGCTTCTCGCCCTTCGACGCTGGCCGCGACTTCGGCGAGGATTTCGCGCGTTTCGTCGTGCAGCCGGGACGGCGCCATCTCGTCATGTGCCATCCGGGCTTCGTCGACGATGAACTCGCCACCCTCGATCCGGTGGTGGCGACACGGCCGCTCGAACATGCGTTCCTGATGAGCCCGCGCCTTGCGGAGCACGGGCCGTTGCGGCGCCTCCTGGACGTCGCCTCGGCCATGACGCCCCGACCGGAAGCGGACCCAGATACAACCCGTTAATCGCAAAGGTTGGTTCGTTTTCACGGTCAAGTGATCCTTTACATATTGCGGCTATTTTTACTTATCCGGCTTGGTCGCCTCTGGCGGCCCGGCCCCGTGTAGCGCGTCCATGACCTGGTCTGGCGCCAGGCAGCAGCGAGGCAATGCCGTATGCCCCCCGTTTCCCGACCCGCCCTCCTGCGCCTGTTCTCGCGCAATTCCACTGATAAGGCCCAGCGCCTTGGCAAGTCGTCCTTGTCGCGCCGCGCCGTGGCAACCGCCGTGATGATCGTCGCCGTTGCCATGACCGCGGCGATCACCGTTGTCTCCTATGACAGCGAGCGCAAGGCAACGAAGGCACTCGAGGAAAAGATCAACGGCTTTGGCGTGATGATCACGAATTCGTCCGCCTCGCTGATCCTGTCGCGCGATACGAGCACGCTCAGCTATATCCTGGAGTCGCTTGGCGAGGATGCCGACTTCAATGCCGCCTTCATCGCCGACGATCTGGTCTCGCTGGCAAGCGCCGGGCGCGACACCAACGCGCGGCTGGCAATCACGCCGAAAACGCTGAAACCGCTCCTGGGCCGCGACCTCTGGGAGATCGCCGCCGAAAAGCCGGTGACCACGCTGGAATCGGGCAACAAGATGCTCCAGATCCGGCGGATCGAGATCGGCCATTCCAAGAAGATGGTCGGCTATGTCGTGCTGAGCTTCGACACCGCCCGGATCGCCGCGCGGATCGCTTCCGAGCGCTGGATCACCATTGTCGGTGGTCTGTCGATCCTCGCATTGCTGGCCGCCCTGATGGGCCTTTTCCTCGGCCGGACGATGCGGCCGCTGCGGGCGATCACCAGCGCCATCGTCGACCTGTCGCAGGGCCGGATGACGACCCACGACGTCGGCGCTGATCGCCGCGACGAGATTGGCGAAATGGCCCGCGCGCTCGATGTATTGAAGGAGAGCCTGAGCGAGCGCGAGACCATGGCCCTGCGCGAACGCGCCGCCGACGCCGCCAAATCGGAACGGCAAGCGGAGATCGAGGCGATGATCGCGAGCTTCCGGACCGATGTAACGGGCGCGCTGGCTGCCTTCGAGAGCAATGCCGGGCAGATGATGCAGTCCTCTGATCTTTTGGAACGCGCTGCCGAGGAAGCATCGGGGCGCGCCGCCCGCGCCGCCACCACCTCGTCCGAATCGTCGACCAGCGTCGAGAACGCGGCGCATGCGGCCGAGGAGATGGGGGCGGCGATCCGCGAGGTCGAGCACCAGATCGGCCGGGTGCGCGAGGAAATCACCGAAGCGGCCACGGCTTCCCGCCAGACCGCCGGCAGCGTGCGCGACCTGGAATCGACCGCGCGTACCATCGGCGAGGTCGTGAACCTGATTCGCGAGATCGCGGCCCAGACCAACCTGCTCGCCCTGAACGCCACAATCGAGGCGGCGCGGGCGGGCGAGGCCGGTCGCGGCTTCGCCGTTGTCGCCTCCGAGGTGAAAACCCTCTCGGCCCAGACCGCCGCCGCCACCGATCGGATCGTTGCGCAGGTCGAGGCCATTCAGGGCGCAACCGGCAATGTCGTCACCGAGGTGGAGCATATCGCGACGCGCATGAGCACGATCGAAATCTTCGCCAATTCCGTCGCGGCCTCGGCGGTGCAGCAGTCGATCGCGACCGGAGAGATCGCCAACGGCGTGGCGCAGGCGAGCACTTCCGCCCTTTCGGTCGCCAGCGACCTGACCGTTCTCGCTGACAGCGTCGAGAAGACCGGCCGGTCGGCGGCGGAGGTGCGGCGCTCCGCAGGCAGTGTCGCCAGCGAGGCTGAGCGCCTGCGCGAAACGGTCGACCGTTTCCTCGCAAGGGTGGCCGCCTGAACCCTCGCCAAACAAAAAGGGCCCCTTGCGGGGCCCTTTCCTTCCGTCGGTGCCGCAAGGCTTACATCGCGGCGCTCTTTAGACAGCCGCGCTCTCATGCATCTGCGCGACATATTCCCAATTCACCAGGTTCTCGACGAAGGCCTTGAGATAATCGGGGCGCCGATTGCGGTAGTCGATGTAGTAGGAATGCTCCCACACGTCGCAGCCGAGGATCGGCTTGGCGCCATGGACCAGCGGGCTTTCGCCGTTGGGGGTCTTCATGACGACGACCTTGCCGTTCTGCACCGCGAGCCAGGCCCAGCCGGACCCGAACTGGCCGACGCCGGCGGCGATGAAATCCTCCTTCATCTTCTCGATCGAGCCGAAACTGTCGACAACGGCCTTTTCCAGCTTGCCTGGCAGGCTACCGCCGCCATTCGGCTTCATCCACTGCCAGAAATGCAGATGGTTGTAATGCTGGCCGGCATTATTGAAGAGGCCGGCATTCTTGCCGAACGACCCCGTCACCACCTCTTCGAGCGACTTGCCCTCGAATTCCGTGCCCTTGAGCAGGTTGTTGCCATTGTTCACATAAGCCAGATGATGCTTGTCGTGATGATACTCGAGCGTTTCCTTCGACATGTAGGGTTGCAGGGCATCATGGGCGTAGGGCAGGTCGGGAAGGCTGAAGGACATCGCTATCTCCTGATTCTGGCACGAGGGGACGCATCAAGGCGCCTTGCCGCCTACACCTAAGGGTGGCTGAAGCGCACGGCAACCGCTCTCATGTCCTCGCGGGTGGATTTCCACGCCGCGATCTTTCATGCTCGGCGAGTTGCGCGCCTCGGCTTGTGGCAAGGGTTATCGCGAACGCTCCGACATGACTGGGCGGATGCGAAGGGAATGTCAGGGAGATGACGGTGTGAGTGGGTTGTTCATTGCGTTGGGCCTCATGCTCTTTAGCGGCGGCATCGGCGCCATCGTTTATGGCTGGCCGTATCTCGTCCTCGAATACGGCTTCACAATCGTCATCGCCGGGGCGGTGGCGGCCAATTGCGGGTTGGTTCTACTCGGCATCGGGCTGGTGCTCCGGGGTGTCCGCCGGGTTAGCGAGAAGTTGAGCCACCAGATCGCCGACGCGTCCCCCCGGGCCGCCAAGGAAACGGCACCCCCGCCCGACGCGACGGCGGCCGAGACGATGGCGGCCGGCGCGAATGACGGCAAGGTGGCGGAACCTGAAGCGCCGGTTGAATCTGGCGCCGACAATGCCATGTCGCCCGAAAACCTTCCGGTATCCACCGAGGCCTCGGAGTCGGAGGCGAACGCGCCCGCCGAAACGCCGGCCCCCCTGCCCGCCGGAACCGACGAGGGCATTGTGCGCACCTATACGGTCGGCGATACCTCGTTCACGATGTATGCCAACGGCACCGTCAAGGCGCAAACGCCGGAAGGCATCGAGACCTTCGCCAACGTCGACGAATTGCGCCGCTATCTGGCGACGCGGATGAACACGGCGGTGTGAGAGCCGCCCACGCGCTCAATCCGCCGGTTCGGCCGGGACGCTGAAGCCGTTCGCGGCCTTGAGCGCGAAAGCGTAGGCCAGCGCCACGTCCTTCAGATGGTCGAAGCGTCCGGCCGCGCCGCCATGCCCGGCTTCCATGTTGGTCTTTAGCAGCACCGGCCCGCCCCCGGTCATGGTGGCCCGCAGGTGCTGGACCCACTTTGCTGGCTCCCAATAGGTGACACGCGGATCTGTGAGGCCACCGACAGCCAAGATCGGCGGATAGGCTTGCGCGCTCACGTTGTCATACGGCGAATAGCCGGCGATGACGTCGAAAGCCGCCTTGTCGGTGATGGGATTGCCCCATTCCGGCCATTCCGGCGGCGTCAAGGGCAGGCTTGCGTCGAGGATTGTGTTGAGAACGTCGACGAAGGGCACCTCGGCGATGATCCCGGCAAAAAGGTCCGGCCGCAGATTGGCGACCGCCCCCATCAGCATGCCGCCGGCACTACCACCCTGCGCGACGATGCGCCCATGCGCGGTATAGCCCTCGACCGCCAGCATCTCGGCGCAGGCGATGAAGTCAGTGAAAGTGTTCGGCTTGTTCTGACGCTTACCGTCGAGATACCAGCGCCAACCCTTGTCGGTGCCGCCGCGAATATGCGCGATGGCGTAGACGAAGCCGCGGTCGACCAGCGACAGGATATTGGTGCGGAACGAGGCCGAGAGCGCGATGCCATAGGAGCCGTAGCCGTAGAGCAGGCAGGGCGCGCTGCCATCGAGCGCCAGGCCCACCCGATGCACCAGAGAGACCGGCACCTGCGCCCCGTCGTCAGCCGTCGCCATCAGGCGGCGCACCACGTAAGCCGCCGGATCGTGGCCGGAGGGCACCTCCTGGCGCTTCACCAGCGTCCGGACGCGGGTTGCCATGTCGTAATCATAGACCTCGCCCGGCCGGGACATGGACGAGGTGCTGAAGCGCAGCCGGTCGGTGTCGAATGCGAAGCCCGCATCCATGCCCAAACCATAGGCCTCATCGGCGAAGGCGATGGAATGCTCGTCGCCGCTGGCCAATTCGCGGATGACGATGCGCGGCAGGCTGTCCTCGCGCTCCAGACGGATGTGGCGGCCGCTGAGGCAGACCTGGCTGAGGATAATCCGGCCCTGGCGGTGCGGCACGAGATCGCGCCAGATGTCGGGAGTGGATGGACCGGTGGGCGCCGCGACGACCTTGAAATCCTCGGCACCGTCCGCGTTGGTCAGGATCAGGAAGCGCTCGTCGTGATGCTCGATGCTGTATTGCAGGCCGGTTCTGCGCGGCAGCACCGTCTCCAGTCGCGCACCCGGATCGGTGAGATCGAGCGTGCGAACCTCGGAGGTTTCGTGATCGCCGATGGAAACGACAAGGAAGCGGCCCGACTGGGTCTTGCCGATATCGAGGAACATGCCGTCATCGGCCTCGCGATACAGGCAGGCGTCGCTGGCCTGTTCGCCGCCGATCATACGTCGGAAGACCTCCTTGGGTCGATGGTTGTCATCGAGCCTGACGTAGAAGAACGCTCGCGAATCCGCCGCCCAGACCAGATCGCCGGTGGTCTGCGTCACGATGTCGGGAAGATCGGTGCCGGTGCCCGTATCGCGCAAGCGGATCGTGTAGCGCTCCGATCCAGCCTCGTCGCAGCTCCAGCCCAGCAACCGGTGATCGGGCGAATGCACCGCGGTGCCGAGATCGAAGAACTCCTTGCCCGCGGCCAGGGCCGGCACATCGAGCAGGATCTGCTCCCGTCCGCCCGCCAGCGGCCGACGGCAGACCAGGGCATGCTCACCGCCACGCCGGAAGCGTCGGTAATACGCGAACGGGCCATCCGGTTGCGGAACACTGGAATCATCCTCGCGGATGCGGCCACGCATTTCCTTGATCAGGCGCCGCTGGAGCGCGCGCGTATCCGCCATCAGCCGAGCGCAATAGGCGTTCTCGGCATCGAGATGGGCCTTGATCGCCGCCGGCAGTCGGGCGGGATCGCGCAAGACCTCCTGCCAGTTGTCGGCGCGCAGCCAGGCGTAATCGTCACGCAGTTCGACGCCGTGGACGTGGGCGATCCGCGGCTGCTTTTCGGCCACCGGCGGGTGCCGACCGGCCTTGCGCGATGGTACACGCAGGCCCGGACCACCGCCCTCGCGCCGGGGCGGCATCAGACGTCGTCCGGCGTCAGGGCAAGCGCGACACCGTTCATGCAGTAGCGCAGGCCCGTCGGCCTTGGTCCATCGTTGAAAACGTGGCCCAAATGGGCATCGCAATCCGCGCATCGGATCTCGGTGCGGCGCATGAACCAGGACCGGTCGCTATGCTCGCTGACGGCGCTGGCCTCGATGGGCGAATGGAAACTCGGCCAGCCGGTGCCGGAGTCGAACTTGGTTTCCGAGCGGAACAGCGGCTTGCCGCAGCAGACGCAGGCATAGGTGCCCTTGACCTTGCTGTCCCAGTTAGGCCCTGTGAACGGTCGTTCGGTGCCGTGTTCCCGGGTGACGCGATACTGTTCCGGGGTCAGTATCTTGCGCCATTCCTCGGGGGAGCGGTGAACGGGGGATGATTCGCGTATGCTTGACGTCTCGCCTGTCTTCATGGGTTTCCTCAAAGCGTCGCTGAAAAATTTGCGGTGCCGAATATCGTCCGGCGCGGATAGAACATCAACGTGTTGATAACTTCAACCTTGCAACTCAAATCTGGCGCCTGGCAGCGCGTTGATATCAGACGATATTTCAAAGCGTTGATATTCGTTCAGTCAGTCAAATTATACTTGCGCCACACGTTGATTCCAATTAAATCCTCTATCCTGTAGTCGGATGAAAGGCTCGTTTTGGGCAGTTCACGCCCCGGCATCGCAAAAAAGTATGTTGGGCAAGAGGCAACCTGAAGGGCAGTCTCACGTTCCACACCATACGAATACGATCAGCATCAAGGACCGATCAGCTTATGGCAAACCAAGATTCTCGCGATTTCATCGAACTCGCCGCGGAAATTGTCTCCGCGTATGTCGCTAACAATAGCGTTCCGGCAAGCGACCTGCCGAATTTGATCAATGATGTGCACAATGCCCTCGCGCGTGTCTCGTCAGGCGTCGCTCCTCCGGCAATCGTCGAACCGCAGAAGCCGGCGACTTCGGTGAAGAAATCGATCACGCCGGACTTCCTTGTCTGTCTTGAGGACGGCAAGAAGTTCAAATCGCTCAAGCGCCACCTGCGTTCGCAATACAACATGTCGCCCGAGCAATACCGGGAGAAATGGGCGTTGCCGGCCGACTACCCGATGGTTGCGCCGAATTATGCCGAGGCACGCTCGCAGCTTGCCAAGAAGATGGGCCTCGGCCAGCAGCGCCGCAAGCGCCGCTGACAGGGCCAGCACCGTCTCCTCGAAACCTGCCTCCCGCCATCGCGGGGGGCGGACACGGTGGATTTCGCGGCCGGTCGCGCCATGACCACCGTGATCGACTTGACAGTTACAATAGGAATTAATACCTTGTGATATCGCGCTGGCTTTCAGCACGCCCTTGATTTCATAAGGAACAAATCATGAACATTAATGCGGACATTGCGAAAGTTCCCGATGAGGCGCTACGGCTTCTGAAGGTGCTGGCGGAGCCCGGCGGCTTCGCACGGAGCAGCGCCACGCAAGACCGCATGCTCGCGCTTTTCCGCGTGAAACAAGGCCTAACCCTCGGAGCCGGCCAAGCGAGCGAGGCGATCGCGGCACCGCTGCTGCGCGACGGGCTGGCGGCGTGGACTTTGGTCGGGCGCCATCGGCATCTGGTCGTGTCGGCCGCCGGCATCGCCCGCCTGCATCATGTCACCGACCGGCGGCCGGAACCGGAGGCGGGGCGGTCGTCTCGCGCGGGGGTCATGCCCGCAGGCCGCGAAAGCGAAAAGGCCGGGAGGGCGGTCCTGGTCAACACGCGCGAAAGTCCCCTCGCCTGGCTGCACCGTCGCCGCAATAAATCCGGCCAGCCGCAGATCAATGCGCTGCAATTCGCTGCCGGGGAACGGCTCCGCGCCGATCTCGAACGGGCACATATGCTGCCCCGAGTCACAGCCAACTGGAGTGCGCCCGTTTCTGGCACGGCGCCTGGCGGCGTCGCTACGCCCACCGATACCGCCATCGCAGCCCGGGAGCGGGTCGACAAGGCTTGCCGAACCGTGGGTCCTGAGTTTTCCGGCCTGCTGATCGACGTCTGTGGCTTTCTCAAGGGCCTGGAACAGGTCGAGGCCGAGCGCGGCTGGCCGTCACGATCCGCAAAGCTGCTCCTGGCGATGGCGCTCGACCGTCTGGCGGCCCATTACGGCCTGAACGTGGACGGCAGGTCCGGCTCCGCCCGGAACCCGTCGAGACCGCGATCCTGGCGGGCGTCGGGTGCCCGGCCGACGCTGATGCCGGAACCGACCCGCGTCGACGATTCGCTATCCGGGTCTGGGTCAGGCGGCGAGAACCGCCTTGGCATCGGACCGGATACGCTCGATCATTGAGCGCACGCCGTTCGAGCGCTGCGGCGTCAGATGCGCCGCGAGGCCGAGGCGCTCGAACAGTTCGAAGGCGTCGGTCGCGAGGATGGCGCGGGCGGGCAGACCGGAATAGGCGGCGATTGTCAGCGCGACCAACCCCCGGACGATATGGGCATCGCTGTCACCACGGAACTCAAGCCTGGGTGCGCCGTCGGCCTCATGTGCGGGAATCGTCTCGAGCCAGACCTGGCTGGCGCAACCCCGCACCTTGTTGGCCTCGGAGCGGGCCTCGTCGGGCAGAGGTTCAAGCGTACGGCCGAGTTCGATCAGATAGCGATAGCGGTCGTCCCACTCGTCGAGGAGTTCGAAATTCGCGATGATGTCGTCGATTGCGGCGGTCATGCCGCTCTTGTCGTCACCTCGGCGCCGCCGGTCAAGCCACGCCGTCGCCGCAGCGCCCCCCTGCGCTCACGCCGCGACGATGATAGCAGGGATTCAGCGTGGAGGTGGCCGAACGGGCGGTGTGGGGGTGGTCCGGAGCGGCAGAGACGAAGCGGCGATTTCATCGGAAAGGCGCGCCGGCGCTTGGGCTTGCGCCTGGCGCGGCGTTCCCGTGGCGCCGGTCAGGGTTTCGATCACCCGCACGCGCGTCTCTGGCGGCAACGACATCAGCAGGCGGGCGGCATCGCTCGCCAAGGTCAGGCCCTGCGCCACGGTCACTGCGGACGGCAAGACAGGCGCCTCGGCCGCGACCGTATTTGGCGTCGTTGATTCGGGCGCGGCGTGTTCGGCCGCCGGTGCATAGGCGGCGACGACGCCGATCACTATGGCGGCCCTGATCAGGAAACCCATTGCGCGACTCTCATGACGAAGTCCGTACCGGTTGGCCCTTTCGGCCCGCTCACCGGCCTTCCGTTCTAGGGTAAACCTTGCAAGATTGCGTGCCGCCGACACGATAAATGCAGCGCGTCTTCTTCAGATTCCATTCACCTTGCGCGCAAGTTGGGCACAACCGCATGCAACCGAAGGCAACCCTCTGATATAATGCATGAATTCACTTATCAACGACCGCATTCCCGCTTTGCCGTCGCCGTGCCTTTAAGGCGCGCTTAAACCGCCTGAACGAGTGTTGCGTCGTCGCCTTGTCCGGCGACGGCGTAAAGTTCGAGGTTACCGTTGCGTTCGACGATTGCAGCCAGTGAAACCGGTCATCCGGGACCGGGGACGCATCCCGGCCTGGCGACTCCGGATGATGCGCCCCGCGCGCGACCTCGCGGGTTGCGCGTCCTGCTCGGCGCCGGCATCGCGGCACTGATGCTGGTTTCGCTCTACCTCGGTTTGACCGGAAGGATCGCACGTTTCGATGCGGCGTTCCTCATCGCCATCGGCGGCGTTGTCGCCGCGACCGTCGCGCGGCTGCTGTCGCTCCAGGCCAGGCCGGAACTCGACTCGCGGCGCGAGGCGGCCGTGCTCGAATGCAGCGGCGATCTCGTCACCTGGCATACCTCGTCTGGCAGCGTGCTGACGACACACGCCCCGGCCGGCTCGCCCATCCGCATCGCCGGCACAGACCTTCACGGCCAGGGGTTGCTCAACCGCGTCCATGTCGGTGATCGGCCGCTGTTCCTGAAGACGATCAGCGATGCCGCCCATGGCGATACGGTGCGCGTGGCGCAATTGCGCATTCACGGCGACGCGACCGACGGCCATCCCACGCTGTACTGGGTCGAGATGCGCGCGCGGCGGCTGGGGCCGACACCGGCCGAGGCCGAGCGTTCGGTGGTCTGCGTGATGCGCGACATCACCCTGCGGCGCTCCGCCGAAGAGGATCGCGAGCGCGTCATCGATCAGGCCGCCGCCGAAACCCGGGCCAAGGGCGGCTTTCTCGCAACCGTGAGCCACGAATTGCGGACGCCGCTCAACGCCATCATCGGCTTTTCCGAGATGCTGACGAGCACGGCCCTGATGCCGGCGAGCGATGTGCAGCGCGCGGAATATGCACAGATCATCCACTCTTCCGGGCACCATCTGCTCGAAGTCGTCAATGCGCTGCTCGACATGTCGAAGATCGAAAGCGGGGGCATGACACTGGAGCCGGAGCCGACCGACCTTGTGGCGCTCGTCAATGGTTGCTGCGAACTGATGTCGATCCGCGCCGCCCAAGCGGGAATCGCCTTTGAACAGGTTGCGGGTCCGGGGCTCGACCAGGTCGTCTGCGACCGCCGGGCCATGAAGCAGATCGTCATCAACCTGCTGTCCAATGCGCTCAAGTTCACGCCGCCTGGCGGAAGCGTGCTCATCGCCGCCGTCCTCGACGGCAACATGGTCGATATCTCGGTCACGGATACCGGCATCGGCATCACCGCTCAGGATCTGCCGCAACTCGGGCAGCCGTTCTTCCAGGCCAAGGCCACATATGATCGTCCCTATGAGGGCACAGGGCTGGGCCTTTCGGTCGTGCGCGGTCTCGTCGGGCTGCATGGCGGCGGACTCGAGATCGAAAGCGCGCCCGGCGCCGGTACGCGTGTCAGCCTGCGCATCCCGCGCGACGGCGGTATGGCGCGGGAGGAGCCGGTGCAGATTTCCACTTTCGTCAAGGCGCCGCCCAAGGGGCTCGCGCATCTGACGCCCTATCGCCTCACGGCCTGACCCTGCCTCCACGCGTTCGTTCAGACAGAAAGCCACCCTCACCATGGCCAGCATAACCGCAAGCCGCCCTCGTTCGAACGCTCCTCAGATGCGGCGGCACGCCGCGCCGGTTCGCATGGCCGCGCGCGTCGCCCACCGCCTGCTGCGTCGGCCGCGCCGTACCATCGTCGTCGGCGTCAGCCTCGTTGCGGCCTCGGTGATCATGCTCAACGCGTTGGTGTTCCAGAAGGTTCGCCATCCTTCACCCTATCTGGCGACGGCCCGCTCCGGCGAGGCCAAGTCCGCCGATACGAAGATCGCAACCTCGCAGCCTGTGGCGCCGCCGGCGCGGCCATCGAATTTCGAGGTGGCGGATACGGCGAAACCGGCGCCCGCCACGACGACAGCGACGCTGGCGAAAGCCGTTCCTTCCGTTTCGGCAAAGGGCGCTGCGTCCAAGGATGCGGCCGCGCGCGAGGCTCCGGTTCGCGAGGCGGCGGCCCGCGATCCGATCGCGGAATTGATCATGAACGGCGACCTGCGTCCGCCTGCCGATGTCGGCCGTGGCGAGAGCGCCCGCAACGATGTGAAAAAGCCCGTGCTGCCGGCGCAGAAGGCCCTGCTGAAGCTCGGCTACGGGCCGGTCAAGCCCGATGGCCGGCTGGGCGACGAGATGCGCGCCGCGATCGAGCGTTTCGAACGCGATCGCCGCCTGCCTGTGACCCGTGATCTCTCGCCCCGCACTACCCGCGAGCTGGCCTCGGCCAGCGGTATCCGCATCGAATAGAGCTTAGCAAACCCGGCACGCCGGACGGAAGCCACAGATGGCGCGCCTGCGCAGCGATTTCTGGGTGTCGGCCTATCTGCGCCAGCGCCAGTCGAAGGGCGTCCAGGCCGTGCTCCTGCGCCGGGGTGCCGCGGAAGCCGGCGCGATCTTCATTCGCATCGACCGGCTCGACGGCGTGATCGATCTTTATGGTCCAGCGTTCCAGGGCGAGGTCGAGGATGGTGTGCGCCGCTTTCGCCCGGTTCTGTCGGGCAACGCCGCGCAGGTCCAGGATCACATCGACCGCGAATTGCGGTTCGATGTCGACCTTTGGGTGATCGATGTCGAGGATCGGACGGGCGAGGCCGAACTCGATCTTTCGCCCGACTGAACCCGGCTCAGGGGCGATCGCGCCTCACGGCCCGGTCGACCGACCCGGCCAGGGAGCGTTGCGGACCGGCGCGGTCGACCGCCGCATCGCGCGCGCCACCGGCCGCCATGACCGGAATGTGGCGCAGCGGTCCCCGCGTCTGACCGAGGCTGGGACGCAACAAGGGATCGGCCGACACCGCGAGAAGCAGGCGCACGCCGACCCCGGGCCGCACGGTGCGCAACAGGTCGACATGGGCGAAGACACGCCCGACCGAGCGCGCGGCCTCGTCGCCAAGCCGGATCAGGAACCGGGTTCCATCCTCGACCGGGGTTCCAAGCGCGCAGAGCGCCAGGGCCGTGAGCTGCCGCGTCTTATCCTGGACAAGAGCGGAAGCCAGCGTCGGGCCGCCGCCAGCGCGCCAAGCCAGGGCCGCGAGTGCCGCGACCGCATCGCTTCCCGCCACCGCCAGCAGCGACTGCCATTCATCGGGCTCGAGCCCACCGGCGCGAGGCGTGGCCGCAAGCCCCTCGATGGCCTCCAGCGCCGTCCGGATCAGCGCCTGCCGCTCGGGTGGCGCGTGCAGGTAAAGCGGCGCCACATCCGTCTGCGCCAGTTCGGTGCGAGCCAACAGCAGCGCCGCACCTGTCGGATCGAACCGGGCACGGTCGACCAGCACATCCATGCCGGCGCGCGGTAGATCAATCCCGATGTTGCCGGCCAGCGCCCGGTCGATGCCGACATCATCCCGGGCCACCAGCGCGAGGCAAATGTCGTCCGTCAGATCGGCACGGCCCGCGACGGCGCGCGCGATCTCGATATGAGCCTGAATGGCAAGCTCGGCCAGGGAGACACCATCCGGCACCGGCGAGGTACCCGTCAGCAGGGCAGCCGCCACCCGGCCACCGCGATGGAACAGCAGTGCGCGGACATGCGCGGGCGTCCATGGCCAGGAGGCGAGGCGGCGCGCCACCGATTCCGCCGTCGCATCGTCGACCCGGTCGGCCACCGCCGCCACGAGATCGACGAAAGCGGCCATTTCCGCCTCCGTGGGAATACCGCTCGTGACCAGCATCTCGGTCTTCACCCGCAGGGCCGCATGGATCAGATCGTTCTCGGTGGCCGCCTCGCCGGCAGCCAGGATGCGCAGATCGTCTTCGAAGGATGGGGTCATGCTGTGCGCCAGGGAAGAACCAGGATCGGAAAGACCGCGAAACGGATCATGGCCCGGATTTAAGGCTGAAAGCGTTAGCATGGCGTTAACCATAATGGGCTTTGCTGGGCGCGAGGGGCTGGTGCGCATCATCAGGAGGGCCGGTTCGAGCCATCAGCATCCCAAGCGAAGCGGATACGCCATGAAAAACGAAACCGACGCGACCGTCATTGCCTTCCCCGGATGCGCCGCCCCCTCGGCCGGCCGCGTCCCGCGCCGCGCCGAACCCGCGCAGATTCTGTTCTTCACCGGGGTCAGGATCGAACGGCACACGGATGAGTCGGTGGAGATCGCGGCGTCGCCCCGTCGGAAGGGTGGGTCCGCCCTGCCCTCGCGTCCCTCGCGCCAGCGCCGCCGCAGTTGATCGTCCGCCCGCCCTCAGGCGCCGGCTCCCCCCGCGCGATACCCGCACGCCCGCGCGCCGGAGCAGGGTTGACGGGAGCCATGGCGGCGATGACGGTCGTGGTGCTCGGGCTTGCGGGCTGCACCGATAGCGGCGATTTCGGCCGACCGCGGCCGTCTGTTTGGAACGACAACATCTTTCCCAAACTCGGCGAATGGTCGGCCCTGGACCGTGGCGAGCAGGTTTCGCCCTTTCACCTGACCGACAACGAGATTGAGCTCCGCAACCGCAGCTACCGCTTCATCATGCCCGCTCATGAACGCTCGTGGTTCGACCGCCAGGTGCAGGAACTGGCGCGCACCCGCATCATTCCGGTCGCGGCCCAGTCGGTCGATTCGAGCGCCTATCACAGCTCGCTCACCGGCGGGCATTATCGCTCCGCCGCCTCGCGCTACAATCGGCTGACCGAGGACATCCTCGCCGACCGGGTGCTGATCGTCGCTTTCGTCAATGTCGCCGGGAAGGTTACGGAGGCCGACCGGACGCGGTTGAAGCTCGCGGCGCGCTCGGGCGACATTTCCTGGCAGGCCGCCGCCGATGCCGACGCGCGCGTCGCCGAGAACGAGGGCCTGGTGCTCTGGGTCTGCGAGCGGGTGCGCTATCGCACGAAATCGTTCCGCTACGCTCTCGACAATCTCGTGGTCGAGATGCCGGCGGGCGAAGCCGTGCGGGCCGAGCGGGCGCAACTCGGGCTCGAGGAGCAGACGGCGCTGCTGACTGGAATCTGCGGCACCGGGCCGTTCACGACCGAGCCGGCCAAGGATGCCGGCGATGCCAACGCCCTCAGGATGGTCGTGAAGTATCGCGGCTGAACCTTCTCCGGCGCGCCCGACCCTCCCTACGGCGCCGGTTGGCAGGTCACGCCCGCGACGAGGGCCTGCGCGTCCAGCCTGTCTGACGGCCGGCGGATCAGCGCGCGGGCAACGACGATACCCTTCGGAGCGGGGGACAACACCCGCAATTCGCGAACGCTTTCGCCCTCGTCGTCATTGGCGACCCGCTCTTCCAATTGACGCGACGTCAGGACCACGAATTCGATCGACCCCCGGATCGCGGCGCGGTCGGTGATGGCATAGATCACCCCGCCTCCGCGCTGGTGCAGCGACAGCGACAGCGGCACATGCCCGGTTCGCGCCCGCACGAGCAGCGGACCCTGGTCCAGATCGAAGCCACAGGAGGCAAGGGCGCTGAAGGGGTCGGCATCGGTAATCGTCACCGGGTCGATTGGCCGGACCTGAGGGCCGGCCACGGCGAGGAGGCCGGCGGCGTCGCGGGTGGCGAAGGCCGGAACCGCAAGGACAATCAGGATGTGGATGATACCACCCAGGGTCAGCCCCGCCAGCGTCAGCCAGGCAAACCGGCCGGCGGCACCGCGAAGGGCGCCCATGCGCTGGACCGGAACCGCCGCCACCGTCGAGGATTGCGCGCGCGCGTTCACGGACAATCGAGCCTCTGGATCGATGGCAGCATCGACCGGCGCAAGGCGCCGACGGTGCCCGAGACCGGCGTATCGTAAAGCCGGAGCCAAAGCTCGATGGGGCCGGTCGCGGCCGATTGCAGCCAGTTTCCGCCGCTGACGGTCGCCGCCAACGTGATCAGCATTTGCCCGTCCTCGGCGCGGACGATGTGGCTGTCGGTCAGGCCGCCACGCTCGCCAGGCAGACTGCCGGACCGCGAAACGACGTTCAGCGTCCAGCCCCGCGTCGCTGGAAGGACGCCGGTCAGCCGATAGCGGCATTCACCTTGGAGTGCACGTCCGTCATCGTCGACGCTGGCGATCAGCAGCAGCCCCTCGCCCAGGCCCAGGGGCAGCAGCGGCCCGCGCGCCAGGATCGCCCGGGCGTAGGGATCAATCTCCCGTCCCCCCGACGCCGGCCAGGTGGTCCATGGGCCGAGATGGACGGCGCCGAACGGAAACCGGCCTTTCAGCGCGGCATAGGCCGAGCCGAGGCCGAAAACCGCTCCGATCGTGAGGACATAGGCGAGATCGCGGACACGCAAAGCAGTCGGCCCTCATCGCGTCATGGTTTCGAACGCAACCGGCGGCATGCCGGATGTCCGTCGGATCGCCGCGGTCAATGGGGCGACCTTGATCATGTCGGCCCCGAACAGCTGTCTCGCCATTCCACGGACGGTACTCTCTATTCCAGGGTCGCACGCCTTCGAAAACGCGCCTGTATGGCCATTCCGGTCGGCGGCTCACGTCGCCGTTCCGGCGGCCGTCAGTTGACCAGGCGGCCCGGCAGGCTGGAAATGGCGCGAGCTTCGGCCGTGTCGGGACGGTTACCGGAACCACGGGAGACGGTGCGGAACATCTCGCCCATCGAGGTCAGGACCTCGAAAGACTTGCGTGGGATCTGCCCCGCCGTCGGGCCGCCGCGGTCGAGGATGACGATGCCGGGCGTGCCCGCCCTGGCGATGGCGGGATTGCGCGGGTCCGGAGGCGAGACGCCGGGAATCGGCAGCAGATCGAGGTTCTGGTGGGCGAAGGCCATGATGTCCTTCCAGGTCATGGCCGGCAGGGAACCGCCCGTCATATTGTTGGTCTCGCTGGAGTCGTCGTTGCCGAACCAGATGCCGGCGACGAGATTGCCCGTATAGCCGACATACCAGGCGTCCTTGTAGCCGTTGGTCGTGCCGGTCTTGCCGGCGGAGAGGATCCCCGGCAGCGCGGCGCGGCGCCCGGTTCCCTCCACCGGCACGCGTTCGAGCATCCGGTTCATGTCCTGCGCCACGGACACGGACAAGACCTGCGCCGTCTTGCGGGCATCGCGGTCGTGGCGGTAGATCACCTCACCGTGAGAATTGCGCACCTCGGTCGTCGGATAGGGTTGGGCGCGACGGCCGCCATTGGCAAACACGGCATAGCCCGCCGTCATGTCGATGACGCTGACCTCCGCCGCGCCGATCGGGAGCGACACCGTATCGGTCAGCGGCGTTGTCAGGCCCATGGCGCGGGCGGTCGCGACGATGCGATTGCGGCCGAGCAGCGCCGCCCTGGCGACGTGGGTCTCGCCCATCGCCCGGCCGATCTCGATCGACATCTGCACCGGGATCGTATTGATCGACTTTGCAAGCGCCGTCGTCAGCGGCATCGAGCCCGCATAGGAACGGCCGTAATTGTTAGGGCACCAGTTACCGATGCAGACCGGCCGGTCCGTGACAATCGTCGCCGGCGTGTAGAGACCGGCCGACATCGCCGCCGCGTAGACGAAGGGCTTGAACGACGAGCCGGGCTGGCGCAGGCCATCGGTCGCCCGGTTGAACTGGCTCGCCCCGTAATCGCGCCCGCCGACGATGGCCCGGACCGCGCCGTCCGTGTCCATGACCACAACCGCCGCCTGGCGTGCCCTGTAGTCCGGGCCGTGCTGGCGCAGCACGCTTTCGACCGTCTGTTCCGCCTTGGTCTGTATCGCGGGATCGAACGGGGTCTTGATCGTCAGAACGCGGTCCTGGCCGAAGACGCCCTGCTCGGCCTCGCGGCGCACCTCCTCGAAGGCCCAGTCGAGATAATAGTCCGGACTCAGCAGGCGGCTGCGGTCGATCGGCGTGGCCGGATTGCGCCGGGCGCTGTCGATCTGGCCTGCCGTCATGAAGCCGGCATCGACCATACTGGCGAGCACGTCGTTGGCACGGGCGCGTGCGGCAGGCAGGTTGACATGAGGCGCGAACTTGGTGGGCGCCTTGAACAGGCCGGCCAGCATGGCAGCCTCAGCCAGGGTCACGTCCTTGGCCGACTTGCCGAAATAGTAATCGGCCGCCGCGGCGACTCCGAAGGTGCCGCCGCCCATATAGGCGCGATCGAGATAGAGCTTGAGGATTTCGTCCTTGGTCAGGCGGCATTCGAGCCAGAGCGCGAGGAAAGCTTCCTTGATCTTGCGGTCGAGGGAGCGCTCGTTGCTGAGAAACAGGTTCTTCGCCAGTTGCTGGGTGATTGACGAGCCGCCCTGCACGACGCCGGAGGCGCGGGCATTAACCGTCAGGGCCCGCATGGTGCCGATGATATCGATGCCGAAATGATCGTAGAAGCGCCGATCTTCCGTCGCCAGTACGGCGCGGATCAGGTGATCCGGCAAGGCTTCGAGCGCGATCGAGTCATCGTGCCGCGCCCCGCGCCGGCCGATCTCCACGCCATAGCGGTCGAGAAAGGTGATCGCCAGGACCTGCGAGCGCAGGGCCTCCTCGCGCCCGTGCTGGAAGGAGGGAACCGCCAGCGCCAGCAGCAACAAGGCCCCGACGATGCCGACATTGAGCCCTTCACTGACGAATTCGACGCTGAGCCGCTTGCCGCCGGTCACGGTCAGCCGGTCGGCGGCGCTGCGAATGCGTTCGTGGACCTCGCCCAGCCGGCGGGCGCCCTCATGCAGCGACGCATCAATCCAGGCATCGGCATCGAGCGCGAACCGCCTGAGTTTGTTGCCGAGGGACTGATGCTTGAACCGCATGGAGGAGCCGCTTGACCTGTCGCGTCTTGATACACCGGACCCGACCGCGTGTCAGGATACCGTTAACGTTGTACCGGCGCGATACAGCTTCCATAACGCCAAGGGCCGTGTGCCGGTTCTGCAACAAAGACTGCAAATTGCAGTCCGGTTCAGGCGGTTGGACGAGATGTGGTCGATAGGGATGTTGACGGATCGAGGACGCCCATCAGTCGCGGCGCAGCGCCTCGATCGGGTCGAGCAGGGCCGCCCGGCGCGCCGGATAGAACCCGAAGAAGATCCCGATCAGGCCGGATACGCCAACGGCGATCAGAATGGCCTCCACCGAGACCAGCGAGGGCCAGCCGGCCGCCTTTGCGATGGCGAGCGCCGCGCCGACGCCGAGCGCCACACCGACGGCGCCGCCAATGACCGAGAGCGTCGTCGCCTCAATCAGGAACTGCGACAGGATGTCGCGTGGCCGCGCCCCGACCGCCAGCCGTAGTCCGATCTCGCGGGTGCGCTCGGTGACGGAGACGAGCATGATGTTCATGATGCCGATGCCCCCCACCAGCAGCGATACGGCCGCGACCGCCGCCAGCAACCACGACAGCGTGCGCGCCGCCGCCGTTGCCGTGTTGGCGATCTCGGTCAGGTTGCGGATGGTGAAATCGTCTTCCTGCTCCTCACTGAGCCGGTGACGCTGGCGCAGGAGGGCCCTCGCCTCCTCGATGCCGCGCGGGATCACGTCCTCGCTCTCGAACTTGACGAAGATGGAGGCGACGGAACGGTCCTTGGCATAGTTACGTCCGGCGATGCGCCGCCTTCCGGTGTCGAGCGGCACGAAGATCACATCGTCCTGGTCCTGACCGAAGGCGGACTGGCCCTTCGATGCCATGACGCCGATGACCTTGAACGGCACGTTGCGGATGCGGAAACGCTTTTCCAGCGGATCGTCCTCGCCGAACAGGGTGCGCGCCACGGTCTGGCCGATGACGGCGACGATTTCGCCGCGGCGGATTTCGTCGGGCTCGAACAGGCGCCCGCTCTCCACCGCCCATTCGCGGGCGACGAAGTAATCGAGATCGACCGCGTTGACCGAGGTCGACCAATTGGTGGCGCCGTAGACGGTCTGCGCACGCGAGCCAATGAAGGGCGCCGACGCGATCACGCCCTCGACCTCGCGCAGCAGCGCCGACGCGTCCTCGTCGGTCAGGGTCGAGGATGCGCCGGCCCCCAGCCGGACACCCCCTTGCGTGACGTTGCCTGACTGGATGACGGCAAGATTGGCGCCGAGACTCTTGATCTGGCCGGAGACGCGCTCCCGGGCGCCGGTGCCGATGGCGACCATGGCGATCACTGCCGCCACGCCGATGATGATGCCGAGCATCGTCAGGGCCGAACGCAGCGCATTGGCGCCGATCGCCGCCAGCGCCGAGCGGATCGCCTCGATGAAACTCATGGTCCCGTTCTCATCGTGGCCATCGTCACGCCACGCTCTCCACCGCATCGGACAGGAGATCGCGGGCATCCGCCATCTCCTGCGACTGGTCCGACAGCAGCCTGCCGTCGCGGAAGCGCACGACGCGGCGGGCATGGCGGGCGACCTCGGCATCGTGAGTGACGATGACGACGGTGACGCCATCGCGGTTGAGTTCCTGGAAAAGGCCCAGGATCTCGGCGGCGGTGCGACTATCGAGGGCGCCGGTCGGTTCGTCGGCGAGCAGCAGGCGCGGCTCGTTGACCAGCGAGCGGGCGATCGCGACGCGCTGCTGCTGGCCGCCGGAAAGCTGCATCGGCCGGTGATGAAAGCGATCAGCCAGCCCGACGCGCTCCAGCGCCGCCATGGCGCGCGCGCGGCGCTGGCGGCCGTCGAGGCCGGCATAGACCATGGGCAGGGCGACGTTGGCGGCCGCATCCATGCGTGGCAATAGATTGAACTGCTGGAAGACGAATCCGATCTTGCGGTTGCGCAGGGCCGCGAGGCCATTCGCATCCAGCGTCTCCACCGCGACACCGTCGATTCGCAGGCTGCCTCCGGTCGGCCGGTCGAGGCAGCCGACGAGATTCATGAACGTCGATTTGCCCGAGCCCGAGGGTCCCATCACCGCGACCAGTTCGCCGGCCTCGATGCCGAGCGATACCCGATCCAGCGCGACCACCCGGCCGGAATCGAGGCTGTAGACGCGGCTGAGATCGCGGGCTTCGATCAGCGCCATCAGAACAGGCGCGAGCCGCGCGGCGCCGGGCTGGAGGAGCCTGCGGCCGGAGCCGGCGCCCGCGGTCCGCCGCCCATGATGACCTGTCGACCGGCAGCGATCTCACCTGACAGTATTTCGGTATAGGCGCCGTCGGTCGGCCCAAGGCGCAGGGCCAGGGGCATCGGCTCGCTGTCTGTGGCGACATAGACCCGGCCGGGGCTTCCCTCCGCCTCTGCCGGTCGACCGCTCCGCGCCATGGCCTCGAAAGCGACGCGGCGGTCGGGATCGAGAGCGGCGGCGATGCGGGCATTGAGTTCGGCGCGGTTACCGCGGGCGACACTGCGCCGCTCCCCGGGCGAAAGACCCGCCATCGCGGCACGGTTGCCCTGGCGCGTTTCGCCCAGGATCGCGTCGATGGCGGCGAGCTGCTCCGGCGTCGGTCTGATCTGGGTGACGATGTGCTCGCGCAAGGCCGCCAGCGGCCGCCCACCCTCGCCACCGCCGCCCTGACCGCCCCTGGCTTCGGGTCGATCGGCGGAAGCCGAGCCCTCATCGCCAGTCGCCGGCCGCGCGGACGGCCCGGCGGGCGCGGGACTCGGACCTGGCGGACGGAAGCGCAGGGCGGCGTTGGGCACGCGCAGGACGTCCTGCCGGTTGTCGGTGACGATCTGGAGATTGGCC
>JAESGE010000172.1_pt1 | contig 35792 bp, 36 predicted proteins | sample 9269601 | NCBI WGS metagenome assembly JAESGE01 (sample SAMN14515569, study PRJNA621662) | algae metagenome | isolation source: Tolypothrix brevis GSE-NOS-MK-07-07A and co-occurring heterotrophs from wet... | place: USA: Grand Staircase Escalante National Monument, Utah | collected 2006-04-16
TCCGATGCTATCGCGCTGTCCGTCGATCAACAGACCGATGTCACCCTGTCGATCGCCAGCGACGCCGGTGCCATGGCCGAAACCGCCGAACTAGCGTTGTCGAGTTCCAAACGCATGTTCGGAAGTCTCGATCAGGCTGCGGCCATGCTCCAGGCAGCCGACTCAGCGACCGGCTCCCTGACCCATGAAATCGACTCCGCCCGGAATGCGATCCGTCAGAACATGGAGCGGTTGCGCCAGTCAGCCTGACGCACCGGCGACCTCGACTTCGGCTACAGCCTTGCCAAAATTGGCAAAGAATTCGTCCGCGAGTTTCTTCGCGGCCGAATCGATCAATCGCGAGCCAAGCTGCATGAGTTTGCCGCCGACCTGCGCATCAACGTCGTAGGACAGGACCGTGCCCCCGTCGGGCGCGTCGGACAATCGGACCTTCGCACCTCCCTTGGCGAAGCCGGCAATGCCACCCTCGCCCTCGCCGACGATATGATAGCCGTTGGGTGGATCGATATCCCTCAGTTCGATCTTGCCGCGAAATGTGGCTTTGACCGGGCCGAGCTTGATTTTCGCCACGGCTGAAAAATGCTGGTCGTCGTCCTTGGTCAGGATTTCGCAACCGGGAATGCAGGCCTTCAGCACGGCATCGTCATTCAGCTTGGCCCAGACAACCTCACGACGCGCAAGCAAGGTTACTTCACCCGTCATCTTCATCGCCATGGGCATTTCCTTTTTAATTTGGCGCCAGCGCGTTGCTCCTGCACCGTTGCGCGCTACTTTAGGAACAATCGAGGTCGACGCGCCAGCCATTTTCGACGCGAGCGACCTGACGAATCTTGCGACCTACGGACTCCGCGCGCCGTGCCATGGACCAGTTCGATGACCGATGCGCCGGCGCTCCTCGACCCGCTGATGACCGATCCGGCCATTGGGCGCATCATGGCGGATCGCGGACTGGTTGAACGCATGCTGACGTTCGAGGCGGCGCTAGCCCGGGCGGAGGCGTACTGTGGCGTCATTCCCGCTGAGGCGGCGGAGGCAATTGTTGAGGCTGCCCAGATCGACCGCGTCGACATGGCGAAATTAGCGCAAGCCGCGGCGACGGCCGGCAATCCCGCTATCCCTTTCGTCCGGATGATGACGGACAATACACGACCCCCGGGGCGGGGTTATGTGCACTGGGGCGCGACCAGCCAGGATGTGTTGGACACCGCTCTCGTCTTGCAGCTGCGCGATTGTATGGATATTTTTTCTTTAAATATCAACAGATTGACATCTGCTCTTATGGGACTGACCGAACGTCACCGGCATACGGTGATCGTTGCGCGCACATTGCTGCAACATGCATTGCCGACGACATTCGGCATGAAGGCAGCGGGCTGGATGTTGGCTTTGGCGGACACGCGCAAGCGCCTTGTGCAGATGCGGTCACGGGTACTCGTGCTCCAGTTCGGGGGAGCCGCGGGAACGCTTGCCTCGCTTGGGGACAAGGGGCCTGCCGTGACCGCCTCCCTTGCCGGCTTGCTCGATTTGGGTATTACGGCGATGCCTTGGCACACACAGCGCGATCGGATCGCCGAAGTCGCGTGCTTTTGCGGGCTGCTGGTGGGCGCGCTTGGCAAGATCGCCCGCGATGTTTCCCTGATGACACAGACCGAGATCGGCGAGTTGCGGGAGGGCCACGTTGCCGGCCGCGGTGGCTCGTCGACCATGCCGCATAAACGTAACCCATTGTCATGCAATGTTATTCTCAGCGCGGCGACCAGCATCCCCAACCTTGTCGCCACCGTTCTGGCGGCTCAGGTTCAGGAGCATGAGCGCGGGCTGGGCACATGGGCAGCCGAATGGCGCAGTGTTCCGGAAATCATGCGGCTCACCTCGGGGGCCCTGTTGCAGACCCGCACGCTGATCGAGGGGCTGGAAGTCGACGTCGAACGCATGAAAACGAATCTGGATGCGACCGGCGGGTTGATTTTCGCCGAGGCGGTGATGATGGCCCTGGCCCCTCACACAGGCCGGCTCGAAGCCCACCATATCGTTGAAAATGCGTGTCAATCCGCAATATCGCAGGGCGTGAACCTACAAGACGTCCTTGCGCGTGATGAACGGGTCGGGATGCATCTGGACCGGCAGGCGCTGGCTGACCTGTTCGAACCGGCGAATTATCTGGGAAGCGTCGACCATTTCATCGACATGGCATTGGAGCAGGCTCGATGACGATCCTGTCGCCAGAGCAGAGAGAACTTGCCGCAGGGCACGACGGCACAGCGATGGCGCTGCGGATCGTCGCCGAAGCCGCCCGCCTGATGGGAGCGCCCAACCTCATTCCCGTCGCCTCCGCCCATATCGACGGGGCGCTGTACCATGGCGATTCCGGTACCCTTTTTGCCGAAAAGCTGGTGGAAATCGGGGCAATGGTCGCTGTTCCGGCCACTTTGAACGTCGGCGCGCTCGATCTGCACGGCTGCGCCAATGTGCGCCTTCAACCGCACCAGCGCGACATGGCGCGGCGCATGATGCGGGCTTACGAGCGGATGGGCTGCAAGCCGACCTGGACCTGCGCGCCCTATCAGGCAGGGCATCGTCCGGCGCCGGGAACGGACGTGGCGTGGGGCGAATCCAACGCCGTCGTGTTCTGCAACTCGGTTCTGGGGGCGCGCACCAACCGCTACGGCGATTTCCTCGATATCGCCTGCGCGATTGCCGGGCTGGCTCCGAATTACGGGCTGCACCGGCCCGAGAACCGCATCGCCACGCTGGTCGTCGACGTGAGCGGCCTGTCGGAAGAACTTCGCGAAACCGACATGCTCTACCCCGTCCTCGGTACCTTCCTCGGCCGCTTTGCGCAATCTTCCGTCGCCGTCATCGATGGACTGCAAAATTGCACCACGGAAGACCGGCTGAAGGCGCTGGGCGCGGCGGCCGCATCGACCGGCGATGTCGGATTGTTCCATGTGGTCGGTGTCACGCCGGAGGCGCCGACGCTGGCAGCAGCGCTTGGCGGCCGCGCGCCGCATCATACGGTGCGCCTCACCCCCGCTCTGCTGGCGGAGACTCTTGCCCGGCTGTCAACCTCCACCGCCGGAACCCAGATCGATGCGATCGCCATCGGCTCGCCGCATCTGTCGCTGGCCGAGGTCGATGCGATGGAAGCGCTGATCGCCGGGCGCACTCTGGAAAAGCCGATCTTCGCCAATACCGGCCGGCATGTCATTGGCGCCCTGGAAGCGGCCGGTCGGCGCGGGCCGCTGGAGCGGCTGGGCGTGCGATTCGTCATTGACACCTGCGTGGTCGTGACGCCGATCCTGCCGGATATCAAAGGCGGCGTGCTGATGACCAACTCGGGCAAATTCGCCCATTACGCGCCAGGCACGACCGGCTATGCGGTCGTCTATGGCTCGCTGGCCGAATGCGTCGAAAGCGCCTTCGCCGGGCGACTGATGCGGGAGCCGCGCCGGTGGATGTGAGCGCTGTGCTGAAGGCCGAACCCCTGCTGCCGGGACCGGCTGTCATCGCGCCGGTGCTCGTGCTTTCCGCGCCGATCTCGTTCTGGGGCGGGGTCGATCCGATGACCGGGGACATCGTCGATGTGCGCCATCCCGAATGCGGCCTGAACGTGGCGGGATGCATCCTCGCGCTGCCGGGCACGATCGGCTCTTCCTCCGCATCGGCGGTGCTGCTGGAACTGGTGCATGGGGGACGGGCCCCCGCCGCGATGCTGGTTGACCATGCCGATGCCATTCTGCTGCTTGGCCTGGTGGTGGCGCGCGAAATGGGCTGGGCAACGCCCGCGGCCTGGCGGCTGCCGAAAGCGCGCCAGAGCCTGCTGAAAGGCCGACGCGTGGCGCTCGGCGACGATGGACTGATCACACCCCTGACCGGAGAGACCTGACGATGCCGATGATCGAGACAAGAACCGGAACCTTTCATGTCCGGATCGATGGAGCGGATGACGCCCCCACCCTGATCCTGTCGAATTCGCTGTCATCCGATCTCTCCATGTGGGACCCGCAGATCGACGCGTGGTCGCGGGACTTCCGGGTCGTCCGTTACGACTCGCGCGGTCATGGTCGCTCGGCGGCGCCGGACAGGCCGTACTCGATCGCCGAACTCGGGCGCGACGCGCTGGCGCTGATGGATACGCTCAAAATCGCCAAGGCGCATTGGTGCGGCCTTTCCAAGGGCGGAATGGTCGGCATGTGGGTGGCGACACATCACCCGGCGCGGCTGAACCGGCTCGTGCTGGCCAACACCTCGGCGCGGATGGGGCCGCCCGACTTATGGAACAGCCGCATCCAGACCGTGAGGAAAGGCGGCATGGCGGCCGTCGTCGATGCGACGGTGCAGCGCTGGTTCACTCACCGATTCGTGGCGCGCGATGCCGGAACGATCGCGACGGTCGCCAGAATGGTCGCTGCGGTCCCGCCACATGGCTATGCCGGATGCTGCGCCGCCATCCGCGACATGGACCAGCGCGAAAGCATCCGCGCCATCACCGCGCCGACGCTCGTCATCGTCGGCGCGCATGACCCCGCGACACCGCCCGCAGCGGGCGAACTGATCCAGAGCCGCATCGCCGGCGCAAGGCTGATGACGCTCGATGCCGCGCATGTGTCCAACCTGGAACGCCCGGCGGAATTCGGCGCCGCCGTGCTCGGATTTTTAAAGAAATAATCGACGGCTCTTGACCGGATGGTTTGTACAAGAAGCAGCAGACAATGGATGATAAGCAATCACTCAAAAGCCGTATGCCATCGTTACGCGCCGCGCAGGATCATGACCGTCTTCAATCTCACTTTCGTAAGTTGCTCGAAGGCTGGGGGGACAATCCTCCAACGGCAATTCACGAAAACCAAGTGATGCGTAAAATGATGCGTTGAACGGAAGGAAACGATCAGTGGTCAGCACCGCACCTTTAAGTCCTCGCGCCTCGACCTCTTCAAGAATACGGAGCATCATTGCACGTCCAACGCCATGACGCTGAAAACTGACAATGACGTCGATCTCTCCAACATACAAAAATCCGTCTTGTTGCAGACCGGCGACAAAGCCAATTGGCCGCCCCATGGCGCAGGTGGCGACAAACAGCAGCTCATCGGTGAGGGAACGTTCCATCAGGTAACGTGGCGTCGGGGCTGTTTCCTCTTGCCCGCGCCCCATGGCCGCCGTCCAGCTCCGAGACGCATCAATCTCGATTTCGGCCAACACATCGAGATCACTGGCCGTGGCGTTCCGGATCGTCGTGGAAGCAAGGAGGGTTTTTGTCATGCGAATGCTCGAGATCCGACTGCGCCTGGAATATCGACCGGAGAACCATTGTAATCGCTAACTTCCCTGTCGAGGAGTGATTCCGCATCTCGGCATCTTCAAAATTACAGACTTCAAAGGATCGTCATGTCTTCACATCCGTCTACCGATCCGCGCCTCGACGCAGGCATGCAGAACCGCCGGGCGGTGCTGGGCGACGCCTATGTCGACAAGGCGGTGCAGGGCGTGACGGACTTCAACGCCGAGTTCCAGCAGTTCATCACCCGGACGGCGTGGAACGACATCTGGGGCCGGCCCGGTCTCGACTGGCGCGCCCGCTCCATCGTGGTGCTGTCGATCACCATCGCGCTGCGCCACTGGGGCGAATTCCGCATCCATGTGCGGGGCGCGCTCCAGAACGGCCTGACCCGCGACGAGATCAAGGAAATCCTGATCCAGTCAGCGGTTTATGCCGGCGTGCCCTCGGCCAACCACGCCTTTAGGGAAGCGGCGGCGGTGTTCGCGGAGATGGAGGGGGAAAAGTGAGGGTGAGCCAACGCGGCGGAGCGTCCCTTCTCCCTTTGCGGGAGAAGATGGTGCGGCGAAGCCGTGACGGATGAGGGGGTTCTATCCGGGAGGCTGTCGCAACAGTGGTACTCTGCTGCACCTCACTTGTGCACCGCACAAGAGCTTGAAAGCGTTGGGCCGGAAAAGTGGTGCGTAATCCTTGATTCATGCACAGTAAAAATTAGACACCTAGCCCTTTCTTTTCGGAGTGACGGGCAAGCCTCATGACACGCCCTTCTTTCGATGCTTGGTCCCTCGGCATCATGTAAATTGCGTTTCTAACTAAGCGCTGAATTCCTTTGGGTGATAATCCTGTTATCAAATCAACGACGCCTGCTAAGGCTACACCTATAAGTCGTTGTGTTGCATATTTTTGGACTGGATATTTGTCGTCTGACGATTTAGCGAAGTCGATTATACTTTCAATCAATCCATTTACTGATAGAATCGTGCCATCAGTCATTCTGCTTTTTAGATTAATAGAAATAGCATATCTATCATCTAGCATTACTCCTTGATCGTCTATTACTGCATCCATAAGAATAAGGTCGACTTCGCCGCTGTATCTCCAGTTCAAACGTTGGTGTAAAGAATCGATGCACTGACTAAATTTATCTGGGTAAAATTCTACATCGACTGTGGTTTTTCGCGCATCAGGCCCCGAATTGCTAATGTTGTGCGATGGTGTCGATGATTTCCACTTCCAGCCAATAACATAAAAATCTATAGCATCACCGCTTCTGTAATGAAGTTCATTTATACGATTGACAATTGTATCTTGCATTAATTTTGAACCATCACTTCCTACAATAATAGCCACTAATCGACGAGTATTTTGATTTTCAATAGAATTGTTAAATTTAACTCCAATTTTATACTCAAGTTCTGCCCAAGATGTATTTATCGTTAGTTCCATTTGCGGTCTCCCGTGTAAATTTTGTTATAGCCTTAATTTCCATAATGGCGGTTACACGCATTTCCGATCACAACGAATGCTCTGCGTTCTACCGGTCTATAATGCAGCAATAACGCAGCCTCAAAAACTCCCGAACGTCCGGCTGCGGTAGATGAGGCCCGGCCCGCTGCCGAGGCCGCCGATGGCGAGGACTTCGCCGATGATGACGCGATGGGTCGCGTGGGTGCGCGCCTCGACCAGCCGGCAGTCGAAGGCCACCAACGACGTCGCGAGGACAGGCGCGCCGGTGGCGAGCTTATCCCACTGACCGGCGGCGAAGCGTTCCTCGCCGACGAGGCCCTTGCGGCCGGCGAAGACTTCCGCGACCGACTGATCGGCACCGGCCAGCGTGTTGACGCAGAACACGCCGTTGGCCTCGATCGCGGCGAGGGTGCGGCTGTCGGCATGGATGCAGACCAGCATCAGCGGCGGCGAATCCGACAGGGACGTGACGGCCGAGGCAGTGAGGCCCGCCCTGCCCTTCGCGCCGAAGGTCGTCACCACATGCACAGACGCGGTCACCTTCGCCATCGCCTGACGGAAGGCGGCGGAGCCGGGATGGGGCACGGGCGGGATTTTGGCGGGAAAGGTCATGCCCGGCGGACGCCCTGGTTCTGGCGGTGGATGAAGCTCTGGCTTCCCCGATAGGCGAGATCGACCGCGAATGCCAGCATCGGAACATGCGGCGAGGCGTCCCGAGCGATTGCCCGCGCAAGCGACGCATGAAGGACCATCGCGGAGAGGCGCTTGACGGGCGATGCCCAGCCGCTAGCGATAGACGGCAACAACCAGCTTCACGGAGACGCGACATGGACGGGACGGCACCTGAGGCACAGATGCGGAGCGCGGGACAATCCAGGCTGCCCTGGGCCGGCGTCTATCCGGCCGTCACCACCAAGTTCACCGCCGACGACAGGCTCGACATCGCCGAGATGGAGCGCTGCTTCGCGTTGCAGATCGAGGCGGGCGTCCACGGGCTGATCGTCTGCGGCTCGCTGGGCGAGGCCTCGACGCTGGAACCGGTTGAAAAGCTGGAGGTGCTGAAGACGGCGCTTCGCGTGGCGGCGCGCCAGGTGCCCGTGCTGCTGACGGTGGCGCAAGGGTCGACCCGCGTCGCGCAGGATCTGGCGGCGGCGGGTGCGCTGCTGGGGGCCGACGGCTTCATGGTGCTGCCGGGCATGCCCTACAAATCCGAGCCGCACGAGACGGTGGCGCATTACACGGCCGTCGCGCATGCCGGCGGGCTGCCGGTGATGATCTATAACAACCCCCCCGCCTATGGCGTCGACATCACGCCCTCGATGCTGGTCGATATGGCGGCCGATCCGCTGTTCGCGGCGGTGAAGGAATCCTCCGACGACGTGCGTCGCATCAGCGAGATCAAGACCAAGCTCGGCGACAAGATGGCGCTGTTCACCGGCGTCGACAATCTGGCGCTGGAAAGCCTCGCCATGGGCGCGACGGGCTGGGTCGCCGGGCTGGTCGTCGCCTATCCGCGCGAGACCGTGGCGATCTATTCCTTGGCGCTGGCGGGACGGATGGACGAGGCGCTGGCGATCTACCGCTGGTTCCGGCCGCTGCTCGATCTCGATGTCTCGGCGCGGCTAGTCCAGAACATCAAGCTGGTGGAGGCGCTGGTGATCGGCTCGAACGACCGCTGCCGTCTGCCCCGCATGGCGCTGGCCGGCTCCGAACGCGCGCGGATCGAGGGGATCGTCCGGGCGGCCGAGGCGACCCGGCCGACCCTGCCGGCTCTCTAAGGCGGAGCGCTTGGCCAGGATCGCCATCGTCGGCGCAGGCATCGTCGGCACGGCAATCGCGCACGCCCTGCTCGACGAGGGGCACGAGGTGCTGATCGTCGACGCCGAGGGGCCGGCGTTCGGGCCTTCACGCGGCAATGCGGGGTGGATCGCCCATACCGACATCCTGCCGATCGCAAGCCCGAAGAACCTGCGCAACGTGCCGCGCTTCCTGCTCGATCCGCTGGGGCCGCTGGCGATCCGCCCCACCTATCTGCCGAAGCTGCTGCCCTGGCTCGTGCGCTTCCTGCTGGCGGCGCGGCCCGACGCCTTCGAGCGCTCGGTGGCGGGTCTCGCGCAATTGCAGATTAAGGCGCTGCCGGCCTGGTTGGCGCTTTCGGCCAAGCTCGGCATCGACGGGCAAATTCATCGGCGCGGCGGGCTTTACGTGTTCTCCGAGGCCGAAACGCTTGATGCGGCCCGCCTCGTCGCCCGGCGGCAGAGCGAATGGGGCATCGGCGTCGATTTCATCGGTCCCGACGAATTGCGGCAGATGGAGCCGGCGCTGAGCGGGAGCTTCGCGGGCGCGGCCTATCATCCCGATGCGGCCCATATCAGCGATCCGCTGCTGCTGACGCAGACCTTGTTCGAGGCGGCGCTGGCGCGCGGCGCGACCTTCGAGAAGGCGCGCGTGACCGGCATCTCCAGTGGCGAGCGACCGGCCCTGATCGGGCCTGATGGCTGGCAGCGTGTGGTGGACGGGGCGGTGATCGCGGCGGGTGCCTGGTCGAAGCCCCTCGCCGCGATGCTCGGGGACAACGTGCCGCTCGACACCGAGCGCGGCTACAATGTCAGCTTCGCCGGCGTGAGGGGATTGACGAACCGGCCCATCGGCTTCGAGGGCCACGGCTTCGTCGCGACGCCCCTCGACAGCGGCCTCAGGATCGGCGGCGCGGTCGAATTCGGCGGGCTTCAGGCGGCGCCCGACCACCGCCGGACCAAAGCGCTCTACGACAAGGCGGCGACCTTCCTCACCGGCCTGCCGGGCTTCGACAAGGGTACGACCTGGATGGGATTTCGCCCTTCCCTGCCCGATTCTCTGCCCGTCATCGGCCGCTCGCGCCGCAACCCGGCCGTGATCCATGCCTTCGGACACGGCCATTACGGCATGACGCAGGCGGCGGTGACGGCGGGAATCGTCGCCGGACTGGTCGCGCGGCGAACGCCGGACCTCGACCTGTCGTATTATTCCCCCACCCGTTTCTGAAGGCCGATCCGCCATGGCGACCCATACGTTCTTCTGCGTCGACGGCCACACCTGCGGCAACCCGGTGCGGCTGGTGGCGGGCGGCGGTCCCACCCTGAAGGGCGCGAACATGGTGGAGAAGCGAGCGCATTTTCTCGCCGAATTCGACTGGGTCCGCACCGGCCTGATGTTCGAGCCGCGCGGCCACGACATGATGTCGGGTGCGATCCTCTATCCGCCGACGCGGGACGACGCCGACATCGCGTTCCTGTTCATCGAGACGTCCGGCTGCCTGCCGATGTGCGGGCATGGCACCATCGGCACGGTGACCATGGCGCTGGAGCGCGGGCTGGTGACACCGCGCGAGCCGGGCATGCTCCGGATCGATACGCCGGCCGGCCTCGTGACCGCGACCTATGTCCGCAACGGCGATCATGTCGACAGCGTGCGGATCACCAATGTCGCCTCCTATCTCCATGCGCGCGACCTGACGGCGGAGGTCGAGGGGCTGGGCACGCTCACCGTCGATGTCGCTTATGGCGGCAATTTCTATGCGATCGTCGACGCGCAGGCCGCCTTCCGGGACATCGCGGAGGTGACGCCGTCCGACATCCTGCGCTGGAGCCCCAGGGTGCGGGCCGCCTTCGCCGCGAAATACAGCTTCGTTCATCCGCTCAATCCGGCGATCAACGGCCTCAGCCATGTGATGTGGACAGGCCAACCGACGAACCCCAAAGCCCATGCCCGCAACGCCGTGTTCTACGGCGAGAAGGCCATCGACCGCTCGCCCTGCGGCACGGGCACCTCGGCGCGGATGGCGCAGTGGGCCGCGCGGGGCAAGCTCGCCGTTGGCGACGATTTCATCCACGAGAGCATCATCGGCACGTTGTTCAACGGGCGGGTGGAAGCAGCGGCCAAGGTCGGCGACTTCGACGCCATCATCCCCTCGATCGAGGGCTGGGCGCGGATGACCGGCTACAACACGATCTTCATCGACGATCGCGATCCGCTGGCGCATGGCTTCCAGTTACGCGACTGAGCGGACGGCGCGCCGTGCCGACACGACGCAGCGGCAAAATTGCTACGATGCACAGGCAACAATCAAGTTGCGCGGAGCTTGCGCCGAACCGCAGTCTTGAGCGGTAGCTTGCTCAAAACCTGTGCAAGATTGCTTTTGACAGATTTCCAACGCCAAGTGATTGTGTGCGGCGCGGAGCATTGGTAGCTCTGCATGCTGATCGAAGCCCACATGCGCTGGCTGCATACCAGCGACAAGAACGGGTACGGTTCGAGGGGTAAGGCGTCGATATGGAAGTATTCCTGCAGCAGCTCATCAACGGGCTGACGCTCGGTTCGATCTACGGGTTGATCGCAATCGGCTACACCATGGTGTTCGGCATCATCGGCATGGTCAATTTCGCGCATGGCGACGTGTTCATGCTGTCGGTCTTCATCGCCCTGATCTTCTTCATGCTGATCTCGTCCGCGCTGGGCACGGGGCTGATCGTCGTCTCGCTGTTTCTCGTCCTCATCCTCGGCATGTTCTTTACAGGGCTTTGGAACTGGGCGATCGAACGCGTCGCGTATCGTCCCTTGCGCGGATCGTTTCGCCTCGCGCCGCTGATCTCGGCGATCGGCATGTCGATCCTGCTCGTCAACCTGATCCAGGTGATCCAGGGGCCGCGCAACAAGTCGCTGCCGCCGATGCTCAACAAGACGATCACGATCTGGGACAGCCCGAGCTACGCGGTGACGCTCTCCTACAAGCAGATCGTCATCGTCCTGACCACGATCGTGCTGCTCGCCGGCTTCTGGTACCTCGTTCAGAAGACCTCGCTCGGCCGGGCGCAACGCGCCTGCGAGCAGGATCGCAAGATGGCGGCGCTGCTCGGCATCGACGTCGACCGCACGATCTCGATCACCTTCGTCATGGGTGCGGCCCTCGCGGCTGTCGCGGGCGTCATGTATCTGCTGCAATATGGCGTCGTGAACTTCACCGACGGCTTCGTGCCGGGCGTCAAGGCCTTCACGGCGGCGGTGCTGGGCGGCATCGGCTCGCTGCCGGGCGCCGTGCTCGGCGGGCTGCTGATCGGCCTGATCGAGGTGATGTGGTCGGCTTATTTCACCATCGACTACAAGGACGTGGCGGCGTTCTGCATCCTGGCGATCGCGCTGGTCTTCCTGCCATCCGGCATCCTGGGCCGACCCGAAGTCGAGAAGGTCTGAGCGCCATGGCGACCGATATCAGGATCACGGGCACGGCCGCGCCGGCCCTCGACATGGCGGCAGCCTTCAAGGACGCGGCCTTCGCCGCCCTAATCACGCTCGGCCTCTGCGTGCCGCTGGTCGCCTATGGCACGCGGCAGAACATCAACAACGAACTCGTGCTCGATCCGCGCTGGGACGCGGTGGGCTGGGCCATCGCGGTCGTCTTCGTCGGCCGCTTCCTGATGGCGCTGCGCGGGCAGCAGCGGGCGGCCGGGGCGGAAGCCTATGTCAGCATGCCCAAGGGCTTCGCGGCCTTCATCCAGCGGCACAGCAAACTTCTTTCGCTGGCGGGGCTTGGCTTCCTGATCACCTTCCCGATCATCGCCATCGTGCTGACCGGCTGGGGCAGCGCCCTGAAATGGATCGACAATTTCGGCATCCAGATCCTGATCTATGTGATGCTCGGCTGGGGTCTGAACATCGTCGTCGGCCTCGCCGGACTGCTCGATCTCGGCTATGTCGCGTTCTACGCCGTGGGTGCCTATTCCTACGCGCTGCTGGCCAAGAATTTCGGCTTTTCCTTCTGGGTGCTGCTGCCGATGGCCGGCATCCTCTCGGCCTTCTGGGGCATCATCCTCGGCTTTCCCGTACTGCGATTGCGAGGCGACTACCTCGCCATCGTGACGCTCGCCTTCGGCGAGATCATCCGGCTCGTGCTGATCAACTGGACGGATTTCTCCAACGGTTATGCCGGCATTTCAGGCATCCCCCGGCCGACCTTCTTCGGTATTCCGTTCAACGCCAGCGATACGGGCTTCGCGGCGGTGTTCGGACTTGAGTTCAGCCCGCTCTACCGCACGATCTTCCTGTATTACGTGATCCTGATGCTGGCGCTGCTGACGGCCTATGTGACGCTCCGGCTGCGGCGGCTGCCGGTCGGGCGTGCCTGGGAGGCTTTGCGCGAGGACGAGATCGCCTGCCGGTCGCTGGGCATCAACACGACCTCCACCAAGCTCACCGCCTTCTCGATCGGGGCGATGTTCGGCGGCTTCGCCGGCTCGTTCTTCGCGGCGCGGCAGGGATTCATCTCGCCTGAGAGCTTCGTCTTCATGGAATCGGCCATCATCCTCGCCATCGTCGTGCTGGGCGGCATGGGTTCGCTCGGCGGCGTCGCGGTGGCGGCCTTCGTGATGATCGGCGGCACCGAGATCATGCGCGAACTCGATTTCCTCAAGCTGATCTTCGGCACCGGTTTCGATCCGACGCATTACCGCATGCTGATTTTCGGCTTCGCCATGGTCGTCATCATGATCTGGAAGCCGCGCGGGCTGATCTCGACGCGCGAACCGACCGCCTTCCTGAAGGAGCGCAAGTCGATCTCCGCCGACAACGTCAAGGAGGGCCACGGCTGATGGCACCTCCCCCACTGCTGAAGGTCGAGCATGTCACCATGCGCTTTGGTGGCCTGACGGCCGTCAACGATCTGTCCTTCGAGGCGCATAAGGGCCAGATCACCGCGCTGATCGGCCCCAACGGCGCCGGCAAGACCACCGTCTTCAACTGCATCACCGGCTTCTACAAGCCGACCGAAGGCATGATGACGCTGAGCCATGACGACGGCTCGCAGTTCCTGCTGGAGCGGATGGCGGATTTCCGCATCTGCTGGAAGGCCAAGGTCGCGCGCACTTTCCAGAACATCCGGCTGTTCACGGGCATGACCGTGCTGGAGAACCTGCTCGTCGCGCAGCACAATCCGCTGATGATCGCGTCGGGCTACACCTTTCTCGGGGTGCTCGGCATCGGCGGCTACAAGGCGCGCGAGCGCCAGGCGATCGAGAAGGCGAAGTTCTGGCTGGACAAGATCAACCTGATGGACCGGGCCGACGATCCGGCCGGCGACCTGCCCTATGGCGACCAGCGCCGCCTCGAGATCGCGCGCGCGATGTGCACGGACCCGGTTCTGCTCTGCCTGGACGAACCGGCCGCCGGCCTCAATCCGCGCGAGAGCCTCGACCTCAACAACCTGCTGCTGTCGATCCGCAAGGACCTGGGCACGGCCCTGCTGCTGATCGAGCACGACATGTCGGTGGTGATGCAGATTTCCGACCACGTCGTCGTGCTCGATTACGGCATCAAGATCGCCGACGGCACGCCCGCCGAAATCCAGAGCGACCCCAGGGTCGTCGCGGCCTATCTGGGCGTCGACGACGAGGAAGTGGCCGAAGTGGAGGCGAGCCTGTGAGCGCCGCGAGTGGAGGCGCGCCGCTGCTGGCGGTGCGCGGCGTCAAGACCTATTACGGCAAGATCATCGCGCTGAAGGGCGTCGATGTCGACGTCCACAAGGGCGAGATCGTCACGATGATCGGGGCCAACGGCGCCGGCAAGTCGACCCTGATGATGACGATCTTCGGCAGCCCCCAGGCCCGCGAGGGCACGATCACCTATGAGGGCCAGGACATCACGAAGATGCCGACCCACCTGATCGCGCGCATGGGCATCGCCCAGTCCCCCGAGGGGCGACGGATCTTTCCGCGGATGACCGTCTACGAAAATCTTCAGATGGGCGCGTCCGTCGACAATTTCGCGCATTTCGACGAAGACCTCGAGACGATGTGCAAGCTTTTCCCGCGCATCCGCGAGCGGTTGCAACAGCGCGGCGGCACGCTTTCGGGCGGCGAACAGCAGATGCTGGCCATCGCGCGCGCCTTGATGAGCCGGCCGAAGCTGCTGCTGCTGGACGAGCCCTCGCTCGGCCTCGCGCCGCTCATCGTCAAGCTGATCTTCGACGCGATCCGCGATCTGAATACGCGTCAGGGGCTGACGGTTTTCCTTGTCGAGCAGAACGCCTTCCATGCGCTGAAGCTCGCGCATCGCGGCTATGTCATGGTCAACGGTGTCATCACCATGAGCGGCACCGGCAAGGAACTGCTGGCCAATCCGCAGGTCCGCGCGGCCTATCTCGAAGGCGGGAGGCACTAGCGATGCAGGGCGTCATCTACGAGGAGCCGACGGTCTGGCTGTTCCTGCTGGTCACGGTGATCATGGGCGGCTGGGCCGCCTGGATGTCCGGCCGAGCGGTGGCGCTGAGCTGGAAGCCGGCGGTGCAGCTGTTCTTCTATATCCTCATTCTCGGCATGCTGGTGCGCTTCATTCATTTCGCCCTGTTCCAGGGCACATTGCTGAGCCTGCGCTTCTATCTGGTCGATACGGTGATCCTGATGGCGATCGGCTTCGCCGGCTGGCGCTACATGCGCGTGACGCAGATGACGACGCAGTATCGCTGGCTCTACGAGCGCACCGGGCCGTTCGGCTGGCGCGACCGTGGCGCCGCCTGACGACAATGCCGGCAAACGACCGAAATTCAGAGCTTGCCGCGTGACACCGCCGGGAAAAAGCGCAAGACTGCGCTCCACGGCGGCGACATGCGCCGAGACAGGCCTCGTCGAGGCCTGTTCAGTCATCCAGGGGAGTTACCACTCATGAAGAAACTGCTGTTGAGCAGCATTGCGCTCGGCGCGGCGCTCGCGTTCTCGGGCGCGGCCAATGCCCAGATCAAGCTCGGCGTGGTCGGGCCTGTCACGGGCCCCAACGCCGCATTCGGCGCACAGTTGAAGAACGGTGTCGAGCAGGCCGTCGAGGATATCAACGCCGCCGGCGGCATCCTCGGCCAGAAGATCGCGGTCTCGGTCGGTGACGACGTGTCCGATCCCAAGCAGGGCGTCTCGGTGGCGAACAAGTTCGTCGGCGACGGCATCAAGCACATCGTCGGCCACTTCAACTCCGGCGTCACCATGCCGGCCTCGGAAGTCTATGCCGAGAACGGCATGATCTTCATCACGCCGTCGGCCACCAACCCGAAGATCACCGAGCGCGGCCTGTGGAACGCGTTCCGCACCTGCGGCCGTGACGATCAGCAGGGCGCCGTCGCCGCCGCCTATATCGCGAAGAACCTGAAGGACAAGAAGATCGCCGTCGTCCATGACAAGACGACCTATGGCCAGGGCCTCGCGGACGAAACCAAGAAGGCCATGAACGCCGTCGGCGTCAAGGAAGTGATGTATGAAGGCATCAACGCCGGCGAGAAGGACTTCTCGGCGCTCGTTTCGAAGCTGAAGGCAGCCGGTGCCGACTACCTCTACTGGGGCGGCCTGCACACCGAAGGCGGCCTCATCATCCGCCAGATGCGCGACCAGGGCCTGAAGACGGTCGTGATCTCGGGTGACGGCATCACCACGGACGAGTTCGCCACGATCGGCGGCCCGGGCGTCGAAGGCACGCTGATGACCTTCCCGCCGGACCCGCAGAAGCGTCCGGAGGCGGCTGCCGTCCTCAAGAAGTTCGAGGCCCGCAAGTTCAAGCCGGAAGCCTACACGCTCTACAGCTACGCCGCTGTCGAGATTTTCAAACAGGCCGCCGAGGGCGCGAAAACCGTCGATCCGAAGAAAATGGCCGAGTACATGCGCTCGGGCGTGACGTTCAAGACCGTGATCGGCGACATCACCTACGACAAGAAGGGCGACATCACCCGTCCGGACTACACCATGTACACCTGGAAGAAGGGTACGGACGGCAAGATCACCTATATCGAGAATTGATCTTTCCGATCCGATGATCGCTTAAGGATAGCGAACCGCTCCGGGAAACCGGGGCGGTTTTCGTTTGGCCCAAACCGGATCGGTGTGCTCAGCCTAAGGCCGCCAGCGCCGGAAATGTCTCCAGCAGCCAGAACGACATGCGTTCCATCCCGCCGGTGAGGAAGGCGATGCCGGTAACGACGAGCAGCGCGCCCATGGCCTTCTCGACCTGCCCGAAGCGGTGGCGGAAGCGGGCCATCAGCCCCATGAAACGCCCCATGCCAAGAGCGGCGGCCAGGAACGGCATGCCGAGCCCCAGCGAATAGACGCCGAGCAGCACCATGCCGCGCCCGACCGTATCGCTCGATCCGGCGACCGCGAGGATTGCGGCCAGGATCGGCCCGATGCAGGGTGTCCAGCCGAAGGCGAAGGCGAGGCCCATGAGATAGGCACCGCCAGGGCCGGCGGGCTTGGCGACCTCAAGCCGCTTCTCGCGATAGAGGAAGGCCAGCCGGAACACGCCCAGGAAATGCAGGCCCATGGCGATGATCGCGAGGCCGGCGGCCCAGGACAACACGAACAGATATTGCCGCAGAACCTGTCCGAGCAGGCTCGCCGTCGCGCCGAGCAGGACGAAGATCGTCGTGAAACCGGCGACGAACATCAGCGCCGCCAGAAGCACGTCGCGCTGCGCCGCGCCACGATTAGTCCCCTCCTCCGTCAACTCCTCCACCGTGGTCCCGGCGAGGTAGCACAGATAAGGCGGCACCAGCGGCAGCACGCAGGGGCTGAGGAAAGAGAGCAGCCCGGCGAAAAGGGCGGCAGCGAAGCCAACATCGGTCATGAGCGTCTTCTAGACGCTTGCACGATCCGGCGGAAGCCGCGCCGCATCTTCGTGATGGCTTGTGAGGCGAGGCACCTTACGGCTTTTTCAGGTCCTTCAGGAACCCGGCAAAACTCATCAGACCTTCCGGCCAGGGGCCATGGCCGGAGGCGGTGTTGATATGCCCCGATTCGCCGGCATCGATCAGCCTTGCGCCCCAAAGGCCTGCAAGTTCCTCCGAGCGCTCATAGGCACACCAGGGATCGTTGCGGCTGGCGATGAGAGCCGCCGGAACGCCGAGCGGGGCCGACATGACAGGCACGAAGGTCTCGAATTCGGGCGGCGCAAAACCGCCCTCGTCAAGTCCGGGCGGTGCCACGAGGTAAAGTCCCGCCACCTTGCCAGCCGGAAAATCCCGCGCCGCATGGGCGACCGCGTGGACACCGAGCGAATGGGCGATGATCAGCACAGGCTCGGTCGCGCGGGCGATGTGGTCGAGGATATGCGGCACCCAGATGTCGCGCTGCGGCCGCTCCCAGTTCTCATGCGCGACGCGCCGGGCGGTGGACAATTTCGCCTCCCAGCGGGATTGCCAGTGCTCGGGTCCGGAATTGGACCAGCCGGGGACGATGAGGATATCGAGGTCAGCGGAGCGCATGATCGTTCAACCCAGCAAGATTACGCCTTCGGCACGGGCCGCGTCGCGCAAGCGGCGATCCTGGGTCGCGAGCGGCTCGCCGCGTTCGCGGGCGAGATCGAGGTAGGTTGCGTCATAGACCGAAAGACCATGCAAAGCAGCTAAAGGCACTGTGAATACCTGAAAACGTGTTGGATCGGGCGGGATAAGGGCAATACCAAAGGCGATGACGATATCGATCAGTTCGTCGCGCGTCGCCTGGTTAAAGATTTTCCGGCGATACTTGACCTGAAATATGTTGGCGCATTCATAGAGTAGAAGCGCCGGCGCATGCGGCCTTTGCGACAGCGCCTTGCGCAGGGTCGAATAGGCGTCTTCAGCCCGTTCATCCGGCGATACCGCGGCGATAACCGTCGAAGCGTCGATAACAGCCAATCAACGGCGCCCTTCATCGCGAGCGCTGATGACATCCTCGATCGTGAAAGACACGCCTTCACGACGCAACTGTTCACGAACGGCGTTGAAGCGTGCCACCGCAGCGTCACGCTGCTGCGCCTTTTCTGCTTCATCAAGACCAACCAGACGCGCCACGTTCTTGCCATGGCGCGTGATCAGCACCTCCTCGCCGCGCTCCACGCGGTCGAGCAGTTCGGACAGTTTCGTTTTTGCTTCGAACGCGCCCACGGTGATCATGGGTGGAAGATAAACTGGTTGACTGGTTGATTCAACAGGCAGGGCGATGGCGACCCGGCCTTGTCGGCTGTCGCTTATGCCTTGCCGAACACCCGCGCGAAAATCGTGTCGACATGCTTGAAATGGTAGCCCTCGTCGAACATCGCGCCGAGTTCGGCGGCGGACAGACGGGCCGTCACATCGGGGTCGGATGTCAGTTCGGTCAGGAAATCCTTGCCCTGCTCCCAGACCTTCATGGCATTGCGCTGGACGAGGGAATAGCTCTCCTCTCGGCTGCATCCGGCCTGTGTCAGCGCCAGCAGCACGCGCTGCGAATTATGCAGGCCGCCAAGGCGATCGAGATTTTTCCGCATATTGTCGGGGTAGACGAGCAGCTTGTCGATGACACCGGTCAGGCGATGAAGCGCGAAATCGAGCGTCACCGTCGCGTCCGGGCCGATCATCCGCTCCACCGAGGAATGGGAGATGTCGCGCTCGTGCCAGAGAGCGACGTTTTCCAGGGCCGGCGTCACCATGCCGCGCACGAGGCGGGCAAGGCCGGTGAGATTTTCGGTGAGAACCGGATTGCGCTTGTGCGGCATCGCCGACGAGCCTTTCTGCCCGGCGGAAAAGAACTCCTCGGCCTCATAGACCTCGGTGCGCTGGAGATGCCGAATTTCGGTCGCCAGGCGCTCGACGCAGGACGCGACGACGCCGAGCGTCGCGAAGAACATCGCATGCCGGTCGCGTGGGATGACCTGCGTCGAAACCGGCTCGACGGTCAGGCCCATTTTGGCGGCGACATGGGCTTCCACGGCCGGATCGATATTGGCGAAGGTGCCGACCGCCCCGGAAATCGCGCAGGTGGCGATTTCGGCCCGCGCGGCGACCAGCCGTGCCCGGCAGCGCTCGAATTCGGCATAGGCCTGGGCGAGTTTCAGGCCGAAGGTCACGGGCTCGGCGTGGATGCCGTGCGAGCGGCCGATGGTGGGGGTGAACTTGTGCTCGACGGCGCGGCGCTTCAGGGCGGCCAGCAGCGCGTCGATATCGGCGATGAGGATGTCGCTGGCCCGCGCGAGCTGCACGGCGAGCGTAGTGTCCAGCACGTCGGACGAGGTCATGCCCTGATGGACGAAGCGCGCCTCGGGTCCGACAATCTCGGCCAGATGGGTGAGGAACGCGATCACATCGTGCTTGGTGACGCGCTCGATCTCGTCGATCCGCGCGACATCGAAGGTGGCATTGCCGCCCTTCTCCCAGATGGTTCGGGCAGCCGCCTTCGGCACGACGCCGAGTTCGGCCAGCGCATCGGTGGCGTGGGCCTCGATCTCGAACCAGATGCGGAAGCGGGTCTGCGGCTCCCAGATGGCGACCATCTCGGGGCGGGAATAGCGCGGGATCATGCAAGGCGTCCTTTTGTCAGACCCACTGGCCGCGAGCCCCCTCGCCCGCCTGGCGAATGGCATCGATGCGGGCAGCATAGCCATCGGCCCCGCCCTTGAAGACGGCGGAACCGGCGACGAGCACCGTCGCGCCCGCTGCCGTGACAAGGGGTGCCGTCTCGGCCGTGATGCCGCCATCGATCTCGATCTGGATCGGGCGCTCGCCGATCATGGCGCGGATGCGCCGCACCTTTTCGCAGACGGAGGCGATGAAGCTCTGGCCGCCGAAGCCGGGGTTGACCGTCATGCAGCAGACAAGGTCGATCTCGTCCAGCACATGCTCGATGGCGGTTTCGGACGTGCCGGGATTGATGGCGACGCCGGCTTTCTTGCCCAGCGCGCGGATGGCCTGGAGCGAGCGATGCAGATGCGGGCCGGCCTCGGCGTGAACGGTGATGAGGTCCGCACCGGCCTCGGCGAAGGCGGACAGATAGGCATCGACCGGCGCGATCATCAGGTGAACGTCGAAAAAGCTGCGCGAATGTCGCCGCAACGCACGGATGATATCGGGGCCGAACGAGATATTCGGCACGAAATGGCCGTCCATCACGTCGAGGTGAATCCAATCCGCGCCCGCCTGATCCACAGCGACGATCTCCTCCGCCAGCCGCGAGAAATCGCAGGCCAGCATGGAGGGCGCGATGAGGAGGGGCTGGGTCATGGACGAGGCCTTGTCATGGGCCATCGGCTATCATTCCAGGCGGCGTATCGCAATGCGCGAGCGGTTCTGTGTCTGCCGTTTCACGTCTCATCGCGGATGAAGCGTTTCGCCAGCGGCTTGATGATCTGCGGCATCAGATAAATGGGGAACTGGGCGAGCGCGAAGAACAGGAAGGTCGTCGGCGGCACGGACGTTCCGAGCGCGGCGATCAGCAGCCCCATGTTGCGTTGGGCGGTGCCGTAGCCGAGGGTGAAGCGCTCGGTTCCAGGCATGAAGGGCGCGAGCGCCACATAGGCCAGCGCGAACCCGGCAAAGGCGAGGCCGAAGGCCAGCGCCAGGAACCACGCCACCGTGCCGGGCATGGCGAAGGCGGCGGCCGTGACGCCATCCATCGCCGCGATGGCGAACAGGAAATACATCAGCACGCCGAAACCGTCGAAGCTGCGGCCATGCGCCTTGATGCGCTCATAGCCAACGAGCCAGCGGAACAGGGCGGCGACGAGAATGGCGCCACCGATCAGCCAGAACAGGCGCAGCATCAGCACCACCCGGTCGATCGGCACATTCGACCCGGCCACGAGATCGGCCAGCGGGGGGGCGAGGAGCGGTGCGGCGACATTGGTCAGCAGAGTGGCGGCCAGAACGAGCGTTGGGTCCAGCCGCAACATCATCGCCACCGCCGGACCCGACATCACCGGCGGGGCGGCGGCGAGAACGGCAAGACCCAGAACGAGGCCCGGGTCCATCGTGCCGCGCCCCAGCAGCGCGAAAATGACGGCGACCATCAGCAGCGGCGCCGCGACGAGCCAGGCGATGGCCAGCAGCAGACGCGCGGGCGCCACGACAATCGCCCGAATCGACGGCCAATCCGCCCGCACGAAGGTCATCGCCACGAACAGGAAGATGGTGATCGGCAGCAGCGGGCGGGCCGCGGCGGCGAATTGCGGGAGAGCCAGGCCCATCGCGATCGACAGGGCAAACCCTTGCGTGCCGTAGCGGCCCATGAAGGCGAGCGCGACAAGGACGAAACGCAGAATCGATTGCAAGGGGTTATCCGGAACAGGCTGAGGTTCGCCACTGTGGGACATCGCGGCGGTGCCGTCATCCCCAGTCCTCGCATGGCTGTCCATCGCGCTCGCATATTCTTTCGTTGGCTGTGCGCGCCCTGACAGAACATGCCCAGGCGACCCGCCGCTTCGCGTGTTTTCACGAAAGATCGGCACAAACGTTGCAGATTGCACCGCAAGCGCTGACACGACGCGACGAAGCGCTATCGTATAAGCGTATCAGGGCTGAGGATGTGCGGAAAATGCGGGCTGACACGATCGTTCTGGGAGCCGGCGTCGTCGGCATCTGCGTGGCGCTGCATTTGCAAAAGCGCGGGCGCGCCGTGGTGCTCCTCGACAAGCGCAGGCCTGGCGAGGAAACGAGCTTCGGCAATGCCGGACTGATCCAGCGCGAGGGCGTCTACCCTTACGGCTTCCCGCATGATTTCGGCGCGTTGCTGCGCTACGCCATGAACAACACCATCGACGCGCATTATCACTGGGCGGCGATCCCCAAGCTCGCGCCGTTCCTGCTGTCCTACTGGATGCATTCGCGCGCCTCGAAGCACGCGGCCATCGCACGGAAATACGCGACGCTGATCGAGCATTGCGTTACCGAGCATGATGCCCTCGCGGCCGAGGCCGGCGCCACGCAATTGCTGCGGCGCAAGGGCTGGATCAAGGCGCTACGCACGGCGAAGGAGCGCGATGCGCGCTATGCCGAGGCTGCCAGGTGGAAGGGCGAGTTCGGCATCAACTACCGCGAACTGGACCAGGCCGAATTGCGCGCCGAGGAGCCGCATCTCGACCCTGTTCTGCTCGGCGGCCTGCACTGGACCGACCCGGTTTCGGTGATCGATCCGCACGGCCTTTCCGTCGCGTATCTCACCCTGTTCGAGCAGCTTGGCGGGCGCGTGGTCGAGGGCGATGCCGTGACCCTGCGCCAGGACGGCGCGGAATGGAGCGTCGCCGCCACCGGCGGCGAACGGGTCGTCGCCGCCAACGCGGTGGTGGCGCTCGGGCCCTGGGCCGATCTCGTCACCGCCAAACTCGGCTACGCCTTGCCGCTGGCCGTCAAGCGCGGCTACCACATGCATTACAAGCCGCTCGGCAACGCGGTGCTGAACCATCCGGTGCTCGATCACGAGCGCGGCTATTTCCTCGCGCCCATGCAGAAGGGCATCCGGCTGACCACGGGCGCCGAATTCGCAGCGCGCGGCGCGGTGCCGAGCCCGGTGCAACTGACGCGCGCCGAGCCGATCGCCCGGACGTTCTTTCCGCTGGGCGAACGGCTCGACGAAAAGCCCTGGCTCGGGAACCGGCCCTGCACCCCGGACATGATGCCGGTGATCGGACCGGCGCCGCGCCACAAGGGGCTGTGGTTTTCCTTCGGCCATGCCCATCACGGTCTGACGCTTGCCGCCGTCACCGGTCGGATGATTTCGGAAATGGTGACGGGCGACCGTGTCTTCGTCGATCCGACACCGTTCCGCGCCGACCGGTTCTGAGCGCAGGTTTCAAGGCCGAGCATGACGTCGGCGGGACGGCACCACGCGCCGCGTCCGCTGGTGGCGGTCACGCGATCGGTTATGGTTGGCGCGACGAATCCTGCCCGAGGACCCATCATGGCCATCGCCCCTACCCCGATCATCGACGCAGCCTATACGCAGGCGCTGGATTTCCTGACCCGCGTGCCGCTCGTCGACGGACATAACGACATGCCCCTGGTCATCCGCTTGAATCGCGAGGCGCGGGGCGATCTCGGCGCTTATGATCTGACCAAGGTGCATCCGGAAACCGATACCGACATTCCGCGCCTGAAAGCGGGCAAGGTCGCCGCGCAATTCTGGGCAGCCTTCATCTTCCCCAACGAGCCAAAGCCGGCGGGTTTCGCCCTGGCGCAGATCGCGCTGGTGCGGGCGATGAACGAGCGGCACGCGGATGTGTTTCTGCCGGCGCTGGAAGCCGCCGATATCGGCCGGGCGCATGCGCAAGGCCGGATCGCTTCGTTCATCACCATCGAAAACGGCAGCGCGCTGGACGGGCAACTCGACGCGCTCGATGCCTATTACGGTCTCGGCGTGCGGTTGATGACGCTTTGCCACAACGGCACGCATGACTGGTGCGATTCGGCGACCGATGCGCCGCGCCACAACGGGCTCAGCCCCTTCGGCCGCGAGGTCATCGCCCGGATGAACGACCTCGGCATGATCGTCGACCTCGCCCATGTCTCGCACAAGGTGATGCACGACGTGCTCGACATTTCGCGCACTCCAGTCGTCTGGTCGCATTCGAACGTGTTCTCGATGTGCGACCACCCGCGCAACGTGCCCGACGACGTGCTGGCGCGGGTGAAGGCCAATCGCGGCATCGTCATGGCGACCTTCGTGCCCGACTTCCTCAGCCAGGCCTCGCGCGACTGGCACCGCCCGGCGAAGGACGCCTTCGGCAAGACGCCGGACGGGCTCGACTACAACAAGGCGGAAGCCGAACTGGTGCGGAAATCCGGCCCGCGACCGAAGGCGACGCTGGCGCAATATTGCGACCATGTGGAGCATCTCGCCCGCGTCATCGGCCATGAACATATCGGCATCGGCTCGGATTTCTTCGGCGGCGCGACCGTCGAGGGGCTGGAAGACGTCTCGACCTTCCCGGCGGTCTTCGCCGAACTGATCCGGCGCGGCTGGAGCGAGGATAATCTGGCAAAACTCGCCAGCGGCAATTTCCTCAGGGTGTTCGGCGAGATCGAGGCCGCGCGGAAGGGGTAAGCGCCCTGCCCGTCATTGCGAGGGTGTGATTCCCGAGGCCGCGCAGCGCAGCGAAACGGAACCCGGGATCCAGCACACAACGCGCGAAGCTCAAAATGATCCTGTGCCGCTTGCGCGGCCGGTCTTGTGCTGGGCCCCGGATACCATTCCGCTTTGGCTGCATGGTTCCGGGGATCGCAGCAGTGCCTCAAAGCGGAATGTTATCATGCTTGCGCCAGGGCCGTTCGGCCTGCTTGGTGCGGAGCATGGCGAGGGCGCGGGCGATGCGGCGGCGGGTGCCGTGGGGCATGATCACCTCGTCGATGTAGCCACGCTCGGCCGCGACGAAGGGCGAGAGGAAGCGCTCCTCGTATTCCTTGGTCTGGGCCGCGATCGTCTCGGCATCGCCGCCGCGAAAGATGATCTCGACCGCGCCCTTCGCGCCCATCACGGCGATCTGGGCCGTCGGCCAGGCGTAGTTCACATCAGCGCCGATATGCTTGGAGGCCATGACGTCATAGGCGCCGCCGAACGCCTTGCGGGTGATCACCGTCACCAGCGGCACGGTGCATTCGGTATAGGCATAGAGCAGCTTGGCGCCGTGTTTGATCAGGCCGCCATATTCCTGCGCCGTGCCTGGCAGGAAGCCCGGCACGTCGACGAAGGTGACGATCGGGATCTCGAAGGCGTCGCAATAGCGCACGAATCGTGCGGCCTTGCGGCTGGCGTCCGAATCGAGCACGCCGGCCAGCACCATCGGCTGGTTGGCGACGACGCCGACCGTGCGACCCTGGATGCGGCCGAAGCCGGTGACGATATTGCCGGCGAAAGCCGCCTGAATCTCGAAAAAATCACCCTCGTCGACGGTTTTGACGATCAGTTCCTTGATGTCGTAGGGCTTGTTCGGGTTGTCCGGCACAAGCGTGTCGAGGCTCATATCGACCCGGTCCGGCACATCGAAGCTCGGCCATTCCGGCACGCCGGCGGTGTTGTTGGCGGGCAGGAAATCGATCAGGCGGCGGATCTGGAGCAGGCATTCCACGTCGTTGTCGAAAGCGCCGTCCGCGACCGACGAGCGCGCCGTATGAACCTTGGCGCCACCCAGTTCCTCCGAGGTCACGGTTTCGTTGGTGACCGTCTTCACCACGTCCGGCCCGGTCACGAACATGTAGCTCGTGTCGCGCACCATGAAGATGAAATCGGTCATGGCCGGGGAATAGACATCGCCGCCGGCGCAAGGACCCATGATGACGCTGATCTGCGGGATGACGCCGGAGGCCTCGACATTGCGCCGGAAAACCTCGCCATAGCCGCCAAGCGCCGCGACGCCTTCCTGGATGCGGGCGCCGCCGGCATCGAACAGGCCGATGACGGGTGCGCGCATCTTCAGCGCCATGTCCTGGATCTTGGTGATCTTGGCGGCGTGGGTCTGCGACAGGGAGCCGCCGAAAACGGTGAAATCCTTGGAAAAGACGAAGACCGTGCGGCCGTTGACAGTGCCCCAGCCGGTGACGACGCCGTCGCCGGGAATTTTCTCGGCCTGGTCCATGCCGAAATCGGTGCAGCGATGCTGCACGAACATGTCGAACTCCTCGAAGGAGCCTCCATCGAGCAGCAATTCGATCCGCTCGCGGGCCGTGAGCTTGCCCTTGGCGTGCTGCGCGGCAATGCGTGCCTCGCCACCGCCAAGGCGCGCGCCTTCGCGGCGGCTTTCGAGCTGGTCCAGGATCGTCTTCATCAGGAACTCCTTTCGCGCGCCTTCGCCCCTACTCCAATGTTCGGAGCTACCATCGGGAGGGCGTGGACGGTGATAACGCCTTCGCGTCTATCACGGGGCGGGCGACCATGGGAACTCGGCTGAAAGGAGAAGGCAAAGACGGGGTGCCTTAATCCGGCTCATGCAAGCCGGCGACGGGCCATCACTATCTTTTCGATGCGGCCGAGGGCACCCCAGGCACCAAGCGCCATGAAGATCGGCGTCGCCGGGCCACCGGCCAGGATCGGCACCGCCTTGGCCGCGACATCGATGACCGTGCCGGATGGCGCGCTGCCGAGCACGCTCGTCGCCGTCGCGCCGACGATGCCGATCGCCGTCTTCCAACCGTTGAGCGCACGGCCCACCGTCTCGCCGAGCGCGGCGTTGATGGGGGTGAGCGGCTCCTTGCCGTCGCTGGCGATGGGCGTCGGTTTCGACGTCGCCTCGCGCAGAACGGAGAGCATGGCCCGCAACCGGTCCTCAAGCGGGGCAACCGGCGCCGTTGGCTGAATTCCCTGGTTCGAGCGCTGCAACAGCACGATGATCTCGGAGAGCTTCGCCAGCAATTCGCTTTCAGACGCCATGGCACCGCCGAAGGGAGCGCCGTGCGACGATGGCGGTGCCTCGGGCTGAGGCATCGGGAAAGACGGCGGGAACACCGGCTGCACGGTCGGCCGCGGGTTCGAGACCGTCATCGTGACCGAGGGCTGTGGAGCCGGAACGACGATGGCTTGCGGCACAGGCGAGGATGCGACGGGCTGTGTCGCCGCGAAATCGTTCCAGAGCTGTAACGCGCGCGCCTCGATCCGGTCGAGGCGGGCAAACCAGCCGCGGAAGATATCCTTCTTCGGATGGGCGTTGTGCCTGGCGCGCTGGAGGGCGGCGAAATCCCGCACTGCCCGCGGAATGTCGCAAGCGAGGCTGGCATTGCAGGTCTGCGGGCCGACATCGCCATCGACGTCGACGCCGAGATTCTGCGCGTTCAGAGCGCGTTGCAGAAAGCGGGCGCCGTCATCGAAACCGAACAGCACGCCGGCATTGAAGGTCATCAGCGCGAGCGGCATCGGCAGGGAATCGCCCATGATCGTATCCCAATAGAGATGCCGGTAGATCGTTAGGGCTTCCTCCATCGACAGGTTGCGGACATCTTCAACCGTCGTCGGGCGGCCCTTGCGGAAGGCCTTCAGCGTACCGATGGTGATGCCGAACCGGGTCGCTCCACCGGTGTCGGCCGGATGGTTGGAAAATCCGCCCTCCTCCTTCAGCACCACCTCGACCGCCGCGTCGAAATCCCCGAGGGGGCCGCCAAAGATCGGCTTGCCGGCGAGATTGGCGGGCATGGACGGACGCTCGAGCTCACCGGTCCGCAGATGGTCGGGCGCGGATTCCGGATCAAGTGACAGGATGGTGGGGAGCAACGAGTTGCGCGGCAGCGGCGCCGCATCGCGCGGCAGGCGCACCGCGACGATATCGGATTTCTTGAAACGGCTTTCCTTCACCCTGTCGCTCTGGTTGCCACCAAGCAGAGTAACGGTGTTGGCATCCTCCGTGACGTAGAAACCGACATGGCCCGACGCGCCGGCCGATTGCGGCTTCAGCGTGATGATCGCTCCTTCCACCGGAAACGACAGGGGCCGGCCGAAGGTGCGATAGCTGGAGGCCAGCAGGCTGCGGGAATTGTCGAAGCCCGAGAGGCGCAGGCAGGCGCCGACGAACGCAGCGCACCAGGGCACGCTGTCGGCGGCGATGTTCTCGGCGTGGCTCAGCCGATACATTTCCAGCACTTTGGGATTGTTGGCCGCGCCACTGATTTCGGCGGTGCCTTCGAGTTCGCGAGCAACCGCCATCCAGGGCGCGTTCAACATGGCTCGGCATCCCACGTCAGCGTGATCGCGCCACAATGAACGCCGCTTTGGCCAGTGCCGTCAAATCACAACTTGCGCCCGTGTTCGGTCGGAATGCGGTGGCGGGGCGGGGCGGAGGAAGACCGTCGGGCAACGGCCGCCCCGGCGACCAATTCAGCGCGAGGCACGAAAATCGCATTGATGGACATGGCTGAGCGCTGCTGCGGAAGCACTTCGTTGTTCCTAGCGTCGGTCGCCCAATTTCTGGCTCTTAAATCAAGGAAACAAGATATGTTCGATATGAAGCAGCTCGCCAAACTGCCGATGCTGGACAAAAATGCATCACCCCAGATGGCGGCTTTTTGGGCTTTCGATAAAGCGGCCTTCGAACCTGGCGCGCTCACGGCACGGGAGAAGCAGTTGATCGCCGTCGCGGTCGCCCTCACGACGCAATGCCCCTACTGCATCGCCCTCCATGTCGAGGCCGCGCGCAAGGCCGGCGCGGATGACGCACAACTCGCCGAGACCGCGGTCGTCGCGGCCGCGATGCGCGCGGGCGCGGCTATCACGCATGCGACACATCTTTTCGGGAGCTGACCCGTCGGCACGGCGCCGCTCCCTCGAAAGGAGCCCGGTTCGGACGGCCGCTTCGACTTGAACGGAAACTTCAGGCGCGTTTATCCGGATTGCGCAGCAGGAGGACCGCCGCATCGAACTGCCGGCGGCGGCTCGCCCGGCGTTGCGCGGCCTCCTCGTCCTGGCCCCAGACACCAATCTGGAAATCCTCGTCGAGGTGGCCGGCGTCCCAGGCGGCATCGGCGTCGAGATGGCGTCGCCAGAGAGCGAGGCTCAACACGGCCGAACCGGTCAGCGTCGTGACGCTGTGCAGGCCGGCAATGCCGAGGGGCGCGGGCACCTCCGTCACGGCCACAGCCGCGGCGGCGAGGCTGTCCATCGGTTGCGCCACGGGCATGATGCCTTCCGCCAGGACGAGGCGAAGTCCCAGCTCCGACCTCGCCCAGGCGAGAATCGGGTCCCAGACCTCGCGCTGCCGGTCGACGAGCCGCGGCGGATCGCCGGCCCGGTAGCACAGGGCGTCATTGCCGGCATAGGCGACGATCTCGGCCCGCACCGCCTCGACCTGATCGGCGACGCCGTCCAGCGCGGCATTGACAAGGCAGGTCAGCGGCATGTCGGACGGATCGATGCGCTCACCCTGCGCCCGCCACTCGGCGGCAAGCGCCTCCGCGACGTTGCGCGACGGCACGGTCAGAAGCCGCTTGGCCGGCGTCTTCACCGGGCGTCCGTCCAGGCCGATGCCGAAGCCTTCGGGAGCCGGGATCACGGCGACATCCGTGTAGAAGCGCTTGGGCAGGTTGCCGCGCATGTTCGAGCGGGCGGACATCATGGGGTCGACCGCGCCCATCGGGCGGCCGGCAAAAACATTGAGGAAATCATCGGTCGACATGGAGCCGGCCTACCATGCGAGGGCGGCCTTGTCAGCGCGTCAGGCCGCACCAGCCGGGCGGCGCGAGAATTTGCCGCGCCAATCCGGCAGCGCGCCGGCAAACGGCAGGGCCGTCGCCGCGTGCACGCCACGGGCGATCGCGCGGGCGACGACATCGCCGGCCAAGGCGCCGATTTCGGTCAAGGCCTGGACGCGCTCCTGCGATATCGCCCGCCGGGCGGTCGCGGCGGCGAACAACGTATCGCCATCGAACGGCGCATGGGCAAAGCGCAGGGCGCGCGGCAGCCCGTCATCGGCCATGATCGCCAGGCGCTTGACCTCCGCCACCGAAAGGTCGGCATCGGTCGCGACAAGGACGATGGTGGTGCCCGGTTCCGGCGCCGGTCCACCCTTCCAGTTCAAGGCCAGCGCCTCGGGGCCGATGCGTGGCGGCAGGCCAAGGCCGCCGAACTCGGCATCGACCTCATAGGCGCCGGCCCAGAAATGCGGTCCGCCGCCGATCACCGACGAGGCGACGGCGTTGACGACCGCGATGGCGCCGACCGTGAAGCCCGAGGGCGTCACGGCGCTCGCCGAACCGATGCCACCCTTGAGGTCGAAAGTGGTGGCGCCATAGCCGCCGCCGGCCGTGCCGAGGGCGAAATCGAGGCCAGCGGCCTCGCAGGCCGCATGGCCCATCTCCTCATAGGGCGAACGCCGGCCCCACTGCTTGTCGCCGCCATTGAGCAGGTCGAAGCAGATCGCCTGCGCGACGATGGGCACCAGCGCCGAACCGATCGACAGGCCGCGCCCGCGATCGCGCAAGTACGCCATGGCGCCACCCGTGGCATCAAGCCCGAAGGCTGACCCACCCGAGAGCAGCACCGCGTCGGCCCGGTCGACGACGCGGCCCGGCGTGAAATCATGGGTGCGCCCCGCTGGCGCGCCGCCCCTGATCTCGGTGGCGATGATGGCGGGCCGGTCGAACAGGATCGCCGTGACGCCGGACGCCAGCCCCGCGTCGTCGGCATGCCCGACGGACAAGCCCGCGACATCGGTGATCAGGTTTCGGCGCATGGGCGATTCATTTTTCCGATCGAGACCCGGCGGATACCAGCGGAGGACAACGCCTCGCTTTTCGCCGGCCCGTGCCAGCGGCAAGGATCGTTCGCGCCCATTCCACACAAAGATGACGAGAAATTCATGATTGCGCCACGCTGAGGTGAGATTTCACACACTACCATCCTTGAACGGTTGGCCGAAAGCCACGAACCGCCAGATCAACCGGGCGAATGTTCGTGGCCCGGTCTTCCCCACCCGTTTCGTATCAGCACGAAAGGCACATATTATGAAACCTCTTGCCGCAGCTTCCCTCGCCGCCGCGTCCCTTGCCGCCGTCATGGCGGCGGGCGCCACCTATGCCGTCGCCCAGGGCGGCCCCGGCCGCGATGGCCCGCGCTACGAGCGGGGCGACCGTCCTGATTTCGAGCGCCAGGAGCGCTTCATTCAGGAAGACCTGCCCGCTCTCACCGATGCGCGCATCGCCGGGCTGAAGGCGGGCTTGCGCCTCAACGCCGAGCAGGAGCGCCTCTGGGGCCCTGTCGAGGGCGCGCTGCGCGACATGGCCGCGCTCAGGACCGAGCGGATGAACATGATGCGCGAACGCCGAGCCCAGGGTTCCGACGTCAGGGGTTCCGACGCCAAAGGTTCCGACGCCAACCGTCCCGATCTGATGGAGCGGCTCGACCGCATGGCCGACGGCTCGCGGAAATCCGCCGACGCACTTGGCAAGCTGCGCGATGCGGCCAAGCCGCTCTACGCCACTTTCGACGAGCGCCAGAAGCGCCTGCTGCCCGTGCTGATCGGCGGCCGCCACGGCATGATGGCCGGCGGACATCGCGGCCACTGGCGCGACCACCACGAACGCGGCGGCCACCGCGACCGCTTCGGCCAGGGACCGCGCGGCGACTGGGACAATGGCCCTCGCGGCGAGCGGAACAGCAGCCCGCGCGGCGAGCGGCTCTGAGCCTCATCCCTCCCGACTCATCCACAATGCAAGACGCCTCCGGAGCGATCCGGAGGCGTTTTGATATTGAGCTGGGACGCCGACCCGAGGGTCTGCCCGCCACGTTCAATCAGCGCGAGTAGAACTCGATCACGAGGTTCGGTTCCATCTGGACGGCGTAGGGCACGTCGGAGAGGCCGGGGACGCGGGCGAGGGTCGCGACCATCTTGTTGTGGTCGGCCTCGATGTAGTCCGGCACGTCGCGCTCGGCGAGGCCGACCGCTTCCAGCACCAGGATCATCTGGCGCGAGGCTTCCTTGACGGCGACGACATCGCCCGGCTTCACGAGGAAGCTCGGCACGTTGACGCGGCGGCCGTTGACCGTGACGTGGCCGTGGTTGACGAACTGGCGGGCGGCGAACACCGTCGGCACGAACTTGGCGCGGAACACGACCGCATCCAGGCGGCGCTCCAGCAGGCCGATCAGGTTTTCGCCCGAATCGCCCTTGAGACGCACGGCCTCGGCATAATAGCGGCGGAACTGCTTCTCGGAGATCGAGCCGTAATAGCCCTTGAGCTTCTGCTTGGCGCGCAGCTGCGTGCCGAAGTCGGACATCTTGCCCTTGCGGCGCTGGCCATGCTGGCCGGGGCCGTATTCGCGGCGGTTGACCGGGGATTTCGGACGGCCCCAGATGTTCTGACCGAGACGGCGGTCGATCTTGTATTTCGCCTCATGGCGCTTTGTCATATCGCGTGTCCTCTCAAGACGATTGCGAGTTGAGGACCGCGCCCTCCTCTGCCCCTCATCGAGGCCGACAGATCGGGCCTATGGCCGGATCGCGGGTGCGGAAAAAACCACGCGGGCCGTTTCCGACCCGCGCGATGGCCGCTTAAAGCCACATCGGCCCGGCGATGTCAACGCGGGCCTTGCTTTTCGCGATGCGATGACGGCTTCCCGCGCCTCGACAGACCGGCCGGGAGGGGTCTAGCTTGCCTCCATGCCTCCCGCCAGCGTTGACATCGGCATTCGAACCCACCGGCCCGGCGACATCGGCTGGGTGATTTCGCAGCATGGCGAGGTCTATGCGCGCGAATACGGTTGGGACATCGCCTTCGAGGCGATGGTCGCCGATCTCGGTGCCGCCTTCCTGCGCAACTATGACAGCACCTGCGAGCGCTGTTTCATCGTCGCGCGGGGCGAGCAGCGCCTCGGCTCGGCCTTCGTCATCCGCGACGACGCCCAGACCGCCAAGTTGCGCATGGTCATCCTCGCGCCGGAGGCACGGGGCCTCGGCCTCGGCAAGCGTCTTGTGGCGGAAGCCATCACCTTTGCCCGCGCCGCCGGCTACGCGCGCATGACCCTATGGACCAACGACGTCCTGCACGCGGCGCGGCACATCTATGTCGAGGCCGGGTTCAGGCTCGTGCAGGAAGAGGCCCACCACTCGTTCGGTGTCGATCTCGTCGGCCAGAACTGGTCGCTCGACTTCGCCTGACGCCGTCTCAGGCCTTGATGGCGGCAATCGCGTCGCGCGCGGCGGCAAGGCCCGCGAGGCTCGCGCCGCCGACCGTCATCGCCCCGCCGCCCGCCGTCGCCTCGCCCGCGATCCAGATCCGGCCGCCGATGGGCCGCGCCAGTTCGTCGCGCGCCTCCGGCCGGCCGGGCTTGCAGATCGAATACGACCCCTTCGACCAGGGATCGGTCCACCAGGCGGGAAAGGAACTGCCGGTGATCCGCTGGCGGACATCGCCTCCGATCATGCTGGCGAGCAGGTCGGTCACATGCGCCGTGGCGCCGGCGGACCCAAGTTCCGACAATTCGCGGGCATGGTCGCCGCCGCACATCGCGATCGCCAGGTCGCGGCCATCGGGAAACATCTCGATCATCATCATCCGGCCCGGATCGCCAGCCTCCATCAGCGCCGCGCCGGGGACAAGGCCGAAACGGTCGCCCTCGACGCGCAAAGCGAGCTTTGTCAGCGCGCCCATGCCGAGCCCATCCAACGCATCGCGGGTTTCGGCGGGCAGATCCGGCACGAAACGGATGTCGCCCGCCTTCAGCACGCCGACCGGCACGGTGACGATGGCGGCCCGGCCCCGAATCGTGCCCTGCGCCGTCTCGACCGCGACGCCCAGCCCATCCCAGCGGATCGTGGTGACGGCGATGCCGGTTCGAACGCCGAGATCGCCGCCGTAACGGGCGACGAGCGCGCCATAGCCGCTGGGCACGATGTAATCGTCGCCCGACCAGAGCCGCTGATAATCCCGCACCGAGATGCGGTTGGCATCCTCGCCCAGCGACAGCAGCAGCCCGGAGGCGGCGACGGGCGCGAGGTCCGGCCCCAGATCGGCGACGGCGGCTGCCACCGAGGTATCGGGAGCATCCCGGGCAAACTGATCTAGCCGCTGTTCCAGCAGGCCGAAGGTGCCGCGCCGGCGCATGCGATCGGCGTCCGACATCGGTTTGCCACCAGAGAACACCTTGAAACCGCCGCCACGCCAGTCGTCATCGGCGAGCGGCACGCCGAGATCGCGGGCGATTCCGAACCAGGGGTTGCGCTCGGCCCAATGAATGAACTGCGCACCCGCGTCATAGGAAATGCCGAGCGTCGTGTCGGTAAAGGCCCTTCCGCCGATGCGGTCCCGTGCCTCCACGATGACGAAACTGCGCCCGGCCGCGCGAAGCGCCTTGGCGGCGGCGATGCCAGCGGCACCCGCCCCGACGATGACCACGTCGGCATCGGCGGCAAAGGCACGACGCCGCCCGGCCGCAAGCGCGGCAGCAGACAGACCGGACAGAAGCACGCGACGGTTCAGCATCTCGAGCCTCGCGACCTCATCGATTTCGACCTCACCGTGGCATTCAAGCCTGATGGCAATCGCATCGCGGTGCAATATCTATCGCGGCGCAGCATCGTCGCAGACGGGTCTGTCGCCTGCATCGTCCGGGGCGGACTGCGTGACGTGCTCCGTCATTGCAGCGATATGGCGGCGCTTTCGCCCCTTCGCCAGGGCCGAGAAAGCACCGCGCAAGGTTCGCACATCCTGCGCGCTCATGTCGAGCCGGTGCAGGATATCGCGCAGGTTCCGGGCCATGATCTCACGCTTGGCGGGCGGAAAGAACCCGGCTTTGTCCAGTTCTTCCTCCACATAGTCGAACAGCGAGACGATCATCGCCCGCTCGGCCGGCGGCGAGCGGCCATCCGACTGGAACGGCGCGACATCGCCGGACGCGGCCTTGAACCACTCGTAGCCCGTCAGCAGCACCGCCTGCGCCAGATTGAGCGAGGCGAAAGCCGGATCGACCGGAAAGGTCAGGATCGCATCGGCCAGGCTGATCTGGTCGTTTTCCAGGCCCGTGCGCTCGCGGCCGAAGAGAATGCCGACGCGCTGGCCGGCGGCGATGCGCGTCGCGACTGCCGGCATCGCCTGCGCTGGTGTCTCCACGCGCTTCATCTGGCCGCGCTCACGGGCCGTGGTGGCATAGATGAGGTGCAGATCGGCGATCGCCGTCGCGACATCGGGATAGAGGCGGGCGTTGTCGAGGATATGCGTTGCCCCCGATGCCGCCTGTGTCGCGCCTTTCGGCAGGCCTCCGCCGGTCGGCCAGCCATCGCGCGGCTTGACGAGGCGCAGTTCGCCCAGGCCGAAATTCGCCATGGCGCGGGCGCACATGCCGATATTCTCCGCCATCTGCGGCTCGACAAGGATGATGACCGGCGCGGCGCGCGGCTCTGCGGGTCTGGTGCGGTCGGTTCCGGCTCCGGGCATGGGGTGCACATGCCGAAAACGCCGGCCCGCGTCAAACCCGCGCCACGTTCGATAGCAATGCCGCGAGGCTGGCCGCTGGATCGAAAGACTGGCTTTCCCATCGCCGATCGAGACGCTAGAAGCGCTTGCAGCTTGAGGGAGTTGCTGGGCTTGAGGCCTTGCAGGATTCTCTCGTCCCACCCGCCCGCCGCTGGAAGGCCTTATCCCCATGTCCAAGATCAAAGTAACCGGAACCGTCGTCGAACTCGATGGCGACGAGATGACCCGGATCATCTGGCAGTTCATCAAGGACAAGCTGATCCACCCCTATCTGGATGTGAACCTCGAATATTACGATCTGGGGATCGAGTATCGCGACAAGACCAACGATCAGGTCACCATTGATTCCGCGCACGCCATCAAGAAGCACGG
>JAESGE010000173.1_pt1 | contig 35550 bp, 36 predicted proteins | sample 9269601 | NCBI WGS metagenome assembly JAESGE01 (sample SAMN14515569, study PRJNA621662) | algae metagenome | isolation source: Tolypothrix brevis GSE-NOS-MK-07-07A and co-occurring heterotrophs from wet... | place: USA: Grand Staircase Escalante National Monument, Utah | collected 2006-04-16
CTGCTGACGATCAATACGGAACCAATGACGGCCATCATGTCGGGAATATCGCCCCAAATCAAAAAGCCGGCGATAATAGAAAAAACCAGAATGCTGTAGCGAAACCCCGAGACAAGAGATACGTCGCCGGAGCGGAAGGCGACGATAATCGCGAAGTTGCCCCCTGCGACGAATCCAGCCGCGGCAAGCAAGAACAACGTTTCGCGCAGGACCAACGGTTGCCAGCTTTCATAACTGAGCATCGCCACCCCAACGAGCCCCACTGCGATGGTCGTCGCCAGCGTTACAACACCTGATGAGATATTCTTGCCGATCCCGCGCGTCACGAGGTCGCGAATGGCAACCAGCAACGCGCTTGCGAGCGCCAGAAGCGCATAGATATTGAAACCGTCGGCGCTGGGTCGAACGATGAACAAGACGCCGACGAAGCCGACAATAACCGCCGACCATCGTCTCCAGCCAATCACCTCGATCCGCAGGACTGCGACCATCGCGACGATGATGAGCGATGAGGCTTGCAAGATCGCGTTGATGTTGCCGAGAGGCAGTTGGGCCAGGGACGTGATGAAAGTAGCCGCGACAAGCCCCTCGATCGAAGCGCGAACCATCACGCGCGGGTCGCGCAGCAGCGTGACATCCCTGAGCGAACCTGTCCCGACAACAATGGCTAGCGCCGCCACCGAGGCGAAAAGGCTGCGAATAGCCATGGTTTGACCCGCAGGATAAGCTGCGGTCGCCAGCTTCACGAGAATGTCGCTACCCACGAAGAGCGCCATAGCCAGCAGCATGGCGGCAATGCCGTTGTGTTTCATCTTTTCTGGTTCAGCTGCGGGCAGCGTCGTGGACTTGCTATCAGATGGCATGCTTGCGTCGATCAAGCGACGACGGCTTCGGATCGAGCCACCCGAGACCGGCTGCGACCACACTGGGCAACGCCTTGGCGCTAACAGGTCTCAAGTTGGAACCCATTTGGTCCCTTTTGGCTGTTTGCCAGAAGGATGCGGAGCCGAGGCCGCTGACACCGGCGACAATCACATCATAGACAGCGGTCATGAAATAAAGCTCGGCCTGAGGACGACGTCCCTTGACCATCGCTATGACTGAACCGCGAGTCTCTTGTCCAGATAGGGCGCATGACCCTGGGCCATGGCCGCGATGCGCCACGCCTAGCCCCAGCGTCAGCCGCCCGTCATGCTCATGTGTCTGATGACGGCAGGTTTCTGGCTGCGACGATCGATTTTGAAATCGTGACCCTTGGGTTTGCGGGCGATCGCCTCGTCCATCGCCCGATACAGCGCGAGATCGTCCGAAGACCGGCGAACCGGCTCACGAAGGTCAGCGGCATCATCCTGGCCAAGACACATGAATAGCGTGCCCGTGCAGGTCAGGCGAACCCGATTGCAGCTCTCGCAAAAATTATGGGTCAGCGGCGTGATAAATCCGAGCAACCCGCCTGTTTCGCGAACCCGGACATAGCGCGCTGGACCGCCGGTCCGATAAGCATCCTCGTCGAGCGTGTATTTTTCTAGAAGCCTGGCGCGAACAAGCGACAGCGGCAAGAACTGATCGACCCGATCCGGCTCGATATCACCAAGCGGCATCACTTCGATCAACGTGAGGTCCATGCCAAGACCGTGCGCCCACTGCATTAGGGTTTCAATCTCGCCCTCGTTCACCCCTTTCAGCGCGACCGCATTGATCTTCACCCGCAGGCCAGCAGCGCGCGCGGCCTCGATTCCGGCAAGCACCTTCGACAGATCACCCCAGCGCGTAATCTTGCGAAAAAGCTCTGAGTCGAGGGTATCAAGGGAAACATTGACGCGTTTCACGCCATATGATGCTAGCTCGGCGGCATAACGGGTCAGCAAAGAGCCGTTTGTCGTAAGCGTCAGTTCGTCGAGCGCGCCACTGCGCAGGTGGCGTGATAGGGATTTGAAAAGTCCCATGATGTCGCGGCGCACGAGCGGTTCACCGCCAGTGATACGGAGTTTCCGCGTGCCGCGCGCCACGAAAGCAGAAGCGATGCGATCAAGTTCCTCGAGTGTCAGGAGATCTTTCTTCGGCAGAAAATTCATGTCCTCGGACATGCAGTAGACGCAGCGGAAGTCGCAACGATCCGTCACCGAAACCCTAACATATTCGATCAACCGGCCGAAGGGATCGATCAGCGGCGCTTGCGATCGGTCTACGATGATGCTGCCGGGGACGTTCTGACCCATGCGCTGATTGCCAATCCTGACGATGTCCGCTGGACCCTGCGGCTGGAGATCAGCATATAGGCAGGCGAGCCGCATCTGCAAACCTGAACGCGGCACCAAATCCGGAGTTTGTCTGATGAGCAGCCATTGGCCGACGGAAATCCGGCTTGCCAAGGACCGAAAAAGTCTGAAAATCGCTTTCGAGGACGGGACCAACCTGTCCATTCCCGCCGAACTTCTTCGTGTCGAAAGCCCATCCGCCGAAGTTCAGGGACATGGGCCGACCGAAAAGAAAATCATCCCAGGCAAGCAGAATGTCGAGATCATCGGCGTCGAGCCGGTCGGTCATTATGGCGTCAAGCTGTCATTCGACGACATGCATGACACGGGCATTTTCGGTTGGGATTACCTGCGGGATCTTGGACTTCACCAGGACGCCCGGATGCAGGCCTATCTGGACAACTTGCAAGACAAAGGGTTGACACGCAGTCCCATGCGGACCTGACAAAAAGAAAAAGACTGGCGAATTATGCCAGTCTTTTCAACAGCTTGTATTAATTTCGATTAACGCTGGACGACAACACGGGTGCCGACGCGGGCCCGTTCGAAGAGGTCGATGACATCGTCATTGACCATGCGGATGCATCCAGAGGACACGGCCTGACCGATCGTCTCCGGCTCGTTCGAGCCATGAATGCGGTAGAGCGACGAACCAAGGTAGAGAGCCCGGGCACCCATAGGATTCTCGGGTCCGCCAGCCATGAAGCGCGGCAGATCCGGGCGACGCTTGAGCATCTGGGGTGGAGGCGTCCAGGTCGGCCACTCCTGCTTGCGGGTGATCGCGACCGAGCCACTCCACTCAAAGCCAGGGCGACCGACGCCGACGCCGTAACGCATGGCCTTTCCGTCCTGCATCACGAAATAGAGGCGGCGTTCCTTGGTGTCGACAACGATGGTGCCGGGAGCATGGCGGCCGGAATAGCTGACGATTTCGCGCGGAATCGCGCTGGCCTGCGCCTTGAATTCCTCGGAATTCTGGATCAGCGGCTGACGGGTCAGCGGGTCGATCTCGTAGGCGGAAGCTGCGGTGGCGCCGGCCAGAAGGCTGGAACCAGCGACAATTGCCGCGAAAATGCTGCGACGCATGATATCCTCTGTGAAACGATGGCGAATTCGCCAGAATTACGGGAAACGGCTCTAACGCGCCTGTTTTTACATGGTTTTTTTGTCAGACTCGCGCCGTTCCGGCAAGCGCCAAATGGCCGCAGAATCGCTGGGGCAGGCATGTTTCCATCGGACGTGCCCTTGAGGCAACAGCGGCGCTGGCGATCTTGCCGCGCGTTCTTGACGGGCGCGACGCGGTGGCCTAACCACCTGTTGTCGCCAAAGGCGCGGGTGCGTAGCTCAGCGGTAGAGCACTCCCTTCACACGGGAGGGGTCACAGGTTCGAACCCTGTCGCGCCCACCATTTCCCATAGATTACAATGTATTAGGCAGCGACGAGCAGGCCGTCCACTGCCGCTCGCAGCGCGTCGAAGTGGTCGATGACGACATCGGGCGCGAGCTGCCGCACGGGCACGTCGGTGTAGCCGAACGAGACCGCGATGACGGGAATATGGGCGGCCCTGGCGGTCGCGATGTCGGTCAACGAATCACCGATCATGATTGCCCGCGCTGGATTTCCTCCAGCTTTTTCAATGGTTAAGGTCAGGTGGTCCGGGTGCGGCTTGCAGACCGTGAAGGTATCGCGCCCGCAGATCGCGGCGAAATGGCCGGTGATGCCGAGCGCGTCGAGCAGCAGCCGCGAATGGTACTCCGGCTTGTTGGTGCAGACCGCGAGCAGCCAGCCTTCGGCGGCAAGGGCATCGAGGGCGCCCCGAACGCCTGGATAGAGCACGCTTTCATCCGCGACGCGACCGGCGTAAACCTCTAGAAAATCTTGGAAAAGTGTTTCGAGCAGGGCGGGTGGCAGCGTCCGGTCGCGGAGCTTGAAACCGCGCTCGATCAGGGCGCGGGCGCCCGCGCCGACAAGTTCGCGGGCCGCCGCCACGGGCACCGGCGGCAGGCCCTGGCCAGCCAGAATGAGGTTGAGCGTGGCGATGATGTCGGGCGCGGTATCGGCCAACGTGCCATCGAGATCGAAGACGAGGATCTTGCCGAACTGGGTATTCTCGGATGGGCGAGATTGCATGTCTTCTCTCCGGAAGAGCAACCTCTTAGAGCACCTCGCGACACCGAGGCAATGCGGCGGCAATAAGGTCTGGAAATGGCGCGTCCGCACCCCGTGATCGCCTGCCGGAACGCTGCCTGCCGGCGCCACGGCCTTCGCGGGTGCGTCAAGAATCTCGCGCCGGGAATTTCGCGTGCCGGACATTCAACCGGTCAGGACATCAGCGTGCCAGGAATTCCGGCACGCGCTTGAGGGCGTCGTCGCGGGCGGCGGGATCGGTGCCGACATTGGCGGTGCCGGAGCCGTCTGGCGTGAAGGCGAGGCCCTCGCGTCGGACCGGCGCGCGGGAGGGGTGATCGAAATCGTGCAGGGCGCCCGGATAAATCACGATCTCGAAATTCTCGCCGCGCCCGCGCGCCGCCTTGACCAGCCGGTCGCAGGGGGCGACGGGCGTCCAGTCGTCGGCCTCGCCGATCAGTAGCAGCGCCGGCACCCGCGCCTCGAAAGTCGGCGACTCGGCCTGGACGCGACAGCCGGGATAGAAGGCGACGGCCTTGGCGAAATCGGGCTGGCCGTCGGCGGGGCTGCGATCGGTGCGGATCGCGGCCAGCACCGTGGCGCCGCCATTGGCCCAGCCGAGCAGCGAGACCCGACGCGGCTTGACATCGGCCCGTGCCTGAAGCCAGCGCCTTGCGGCGAGTGCATCGGCCACGCGCTCGCGGCTGGCGCGCACCCGGCTTTCCTTCGTGCCGCATTGCGAGCCGAGGCCGCGCGAGCCGAACGAGTCCGGCATCAGAACAATGAGGCCCGCCTGCGCAAGCCTGTTGCCCCAGTCGGCATGGCGGGCCGAGAGGCCGCCGACCCGGTCCCACAAGCCGCCGCAGCCATGAAGCGCCACGACGGCGGGAAACGGTCCGGGGCCGGCCGGCCGAAAGAGCATGCCATTGAGGTTCACCTCCTCGCCCGGCAGTTTGACGCGCTCGCCCTCGATGAAGGCCGGTGCCGCCTCTGCCGGCGCGGTGCCCGCCGGCCCCGGTGTTCCGGGCAGTCCTAACGGAGCAGGGCTTGTCGACGGTTGCGGCAGGCCTTGTGCCAGGGCGGGGGGGACAGCAGGCGTCAACACCAGGGCCAGCGCGAGCGCCATGCGGGAAACCGGTGCCAGCGAAACCCGAGCCATGTAAACCCGAGCCATGTAAACCCGAGCCAGCGAAACCCGGCGAGAGAGGGCATGGCGCGTCATGTCGCGGCGGATCATGGCGAGACGCGGCCGCAAAAGGCCGACAAGGTTGAACATCGCATACATGTGGAAAGAGAGTATCACATCCGCTTGGCGGGTCGAATATGCGGATATTGCGACAGCCTTGCGGCACCGATCCCGGCAAACCGCACGCTCGGCATTGGGGCCTCGGAAACGGCCCGGCCCCGCCCTGTTGCGAAATCGCGGCCAGTATGGTGCCGGCAACATATCCGCGGGCGCGAAATTCGGCTAGAGAGGGCGCGACATCGGTGCCGCCGGTGGATGCGACAGCGCAAGCGCCGCGTGCCGGCTCACAGGAAAGTACGAGCAAGATGATGAACCGCGCGGAACGCCCCTTCGTGCCCGGCCAGGAAGCCCGCATCGTATTCGGCGATGGCGAATTCCGTGTCATCTCTCCCGGCAGCTTCGTGCGTTGCGCGGTCAGCGGCGCCGCGATCCGGCTTGAGGATCTGCGCTACTGGAGCGTCGCGCGGCAGGAGGCCTATGCCTCGCCGGTCGAGGCGCTGATCCAGGAAAAGCGCAACGGTCGCGGCTGAGCAGGACGCCGCCAACGCTGGACGGGGCCGGTGGCCGGCCCCGCCTTGATCAGCGTCTCTTGCCGCGTTTCTTGCCGCGCCCCTTGCCGACTCAGGCGGCGCTGGCGGGCAGGAAGCGGAACATGTTGCGCCGGGCCTCGTCGTCCATCTCGGTCTTCCAGGTGAAGCGGTCCTTCAGGGTCTTGGCCCTGGCGGTGGCGGGGCGCGCATCCACGAGATCGTGATGGCGCTTCAGGTTCGGCAGGGTTTCCCAGGCGTCGTCGCCGAGGATGAAGGTCGCCATCCGCGACCAGCCCCAGACATCCATGTCGACGATGGTGTAGGTGCCGCCGACCATGAAGTCCGCGTCCGCCAGATGCCGGTCGAGAATCTCGAAATGGCGCCGCGCCTCGAACTGGTAACGCTGGTTGGCATAAGGCACCTTCTCGGGGGCGAAATGCTTGAAATGCACCGCCTGCCCGGAAAAGGGACCGACGCCGGTGGCCACGAACATCAGCCAGGAAAGCAGCGCGCCGCGATTGACGGGAGTATCGGACGGCAGGAATTTTCCTGTCTTTTCAGCCAGATAAAGCAGGATCGCGTTGCTATCGAAAACCGTGACATCGCCATCGATGATGACTGGCACCTTGCCATTGGGATTGATGGCGAGAAAGTCGGGCGCGAACTGCTCGCCCTTGCGGGTGTCGATCGGCATGGGCTCGAAGGCGAGGCCCGCCTCCTCCAGAAACAGCGCGATCTTGGTCGGATTGGGTGAACCGTTGAAGTAGAACTTGATCATGGCGAGGTTCCGTTCCTGGCTGGCGGCGTGGGTGGGTGCGGCCTGATCAGGCGATACAACAGGCCGATGGCGATAAACAAGCCGAGACTGACGAGCGCGAGCCCGACCACTTGCGTCGATGTCGGCACCTCGCCGATCAGCGGAATGCCGATCAGGATCGAGATCGCGGGCACGATGGCCGGGAACAAAACCGCGCGGCTGACACCGAGGATGGCGATCGCCCGGCTATAGGCCATCAGCGTGACGATGCTCTGGACGAGACCCTGCACCAGCCCCTGGACGATGAGTGGCACGGTCGGCAGGGCAGCCAGATGCGCCACCCCATGCCAGGCGAAATAGACCGGCACCACGACGGCGAGCGAGAGCACGCTGACGACGGCCGTGGCGCGCACCGCGTCCACCTTCCAGTACCGGATGAGGACGGTGAACGCGGTCCACAGGATGCTGGAGGCGACGAACAGCAGATCGCCGATCCAGGCCCGGTTGCCGGCGCCGCCGCCTGTGAGCCCATGCCAGCCGATCAGCAGGATGCCGGCCAGCACCAGCACCGCGCCGCCGAAATGGCTGCGGGTCAGGCGCTCCCCGAGAAAAGCCCCGGCGGCGACCGTGCTCAGGATCGTCACGGTGGACGGCGCGATGACCGCGCCATGGGCGAGCGGCGCGAAGGTGTACCCCCCGGTCTGGAGGAGGGCGAAGAGCGGCCCGCCGGTCAGCGTCAGGATCAGGCCACGTTTCCAGCCGATGCCGGCGAGCGTCGGCAGGCCCCAGACGATGAGCGCCGGCAGCAGCACGAGGCCGGCGACGACATAACGGGCGAAGATCATGTCCTCGGCACCAAGGCCGCCGAGAATGCCAGCCCGGGCGGAGGCGAAGGAGATCGCCGCGCCGAGCGCCATGGTGGCCCCGCAGACATAGCCGAACATCAGACTGCGTCCCGGCCGGGGCAGCGCCGGGGCCTGGTCGTTCGCGGCCATATCTGTCACGGGGCGCCGCCGTTTTGGCGGCGGCCGGCTGGGCAGGTCGCCCGGTGTCGGGCGAAGCATCCGCAGGCAAGGGGCATCGCTGGTCCAGCCGCTATGGCGTCCGCCGCGTCCTCGCTAGGGTTGCGGGCGGAGGCTCGTCGCCCGCAACCCTAGCGAGGACACCGCGATGCGCAACGGGAGGCGCGGCGCGGCGGATGACATTTGCGTGTGCGGGCCGGGTACGTGTGCTGGTCGGAGCCGCGAAGCCGGCCGCACACCATATTTTCGTCGCGTTCTGGGCGGAGCCTCATGGATAGCGCGGCCGCTGGTGCCGATCCGCCGGCGGGCCGCACGATCTTGCGCCCACGTCGGATCGGAGGAGAATCAGCATCATGGCCGTCAAACAGAATGTGTTTTCGCATCCGGCCTCGTCCGGCGCCGCAACGCCGGTCGCGGCGGCGGATCAGGCCCTGCCGGTGCGCACGATCACCGTCGCGGACCTGAAAGATGCCGTCCGGCTGGGATGGGCGGATTTCCTCGCCAAGCCCAGCCATCTCGTCTTCGTCGCGATCGTCTATCCGCTGGCCGGGATCTTCCTGGCGCAGCTGACGGTGAGCTATGATATCTTTCCGCTGCTGTTCCCGCTGATGGCGGGCTTTGCGCTCGTCGGACCGTTTGCCGCGATCGGCCTGTACGAGATCAGCCGGCGCCGTGAAAAGGGGTTGGACTCATCCTGGCCGCACGCCTTCGGAGTGCGACGCTCACCGGCCATCGGCTCCATCCTGGTGCTCGGCGCTCTGTTGACCGGCATCTTCATGGCCTGGCTGGTGGCGGCCTACCTGATCTACAACCTGACCTTCGGGGGCGTCGTGCCGGTTTCGATCCGCGCCTTCATCGGCGATGTACTGACGACGGGGCGGGGCTGGGCGCTGATCCTGCTCGGTAACGGCGTCGGGCTCGTTTTCGCCCTGGCGGCCTTCACGCTCAGCGTGGTGTCGTTTCCGCTCCTGCTCGACCGCAAGGTCAGCCTGGCGGCGGCGATCCGCACCTCGATCAGCGCCGTGCGACAGAATCCGGTGACCCTGATGCTCTGGGGGCTGTTCATCGCCCTGGCGCTGGTCGCGGGCTCGCTGCCGCTGTTCGTCGGCCTCGCCATCGTCATGCCGGTACTCGCCCATGCGAGCTGGCACCTTTACCGCAAGGTCGTGGCCTGAAGCTCAGGCCTCGAGGGTGCCCGCCAGCAGCGCCTGGATATCGGCGGGCGCATCGAAGACGAGCGCGATCCGGATGACAATGATCCGGTCGCGCCGTGGTTTTGGCCAAAGAGGTTCGAGCTTCACCCAGTCCTTCTCGGTGGTGGCAAGGGTGAGGGCGGCGGCATCGGCCTCGGCGAGAAGCCGTGCGACATCCGCCGAGGTGTAGGGGTGGTGGTCCGGAAAGGCGCGCAGGGCCGCAACCTCGGCCCCGGCGCGGATCAACGTGTCCTCGAACTTGGCCGGTCGGCCGATCCCGGCAAAGGCGAGCAGTCTTTTCCCCGCGCAGGCTTCGAGCGTGGCGTCATCCGGCGCCAGCCTCGCCCCCAGCACCTTCACACCGGCCGCCCGCGCGCTGGCGGCGACGTGGTCCGCGCCGGGGCCGCTCGCCCCGATGACGATCACGGCGTCGACCTGGCGCAACTGCCGCGCCAATGGCGCACGCAGCGGCCCCGCCGGCAGGCACAGGCCATTGCCGATGCCCGCCGCGCCGTCGACCACCGCGAGGCTCAGGGTTTTGGCGAGGGACGGGTTCTGCAAGCCGTCATCCATGACGATGCAATCCGCGCCGGCCATGACGGCGAGGGCGGCGCCGGCCGGCCGGTCGCGGGCGACGATCACCGGCAGGGGCGGTTCGCAAGCGGTGCGGGCGAGCAGCAACGGCTCGTCGCCCACATCCGCCGCTCCGTGGCCAGCGGGATCGACGCGTAACGGCCCGGGCAGGCGGCCGCCATAGCCGCGCGTCAGAATGGCGGGGCTGCGTCCCATGTCGCGCAGCATCAGGGCGATGGCCTGGGCCGTCGGCGTCTTGCCGGCGCCGCCCGCGACGAAATTCCCGACGCAGACGACGGGCACGCCAGCGTCCCGGCCCGGCCTTGCCATGCGCCACGCGGTCAGCGCGCCCTGGATCGCGCCAAGCGGCGAGAGAAGCCGTGCCGGCCAGCCGATAATGGGGTCCGACCAGAAGCCCGGCGCCCGCATCGCGTTCAGGTCCGGGTCCGCGTCTGCCGGTCGAGGGCGGCGCGCAGCAGCAGCGGCTCGATCGCCTGCATCGTGCGCGGTACCGCGCCGGCCATGTCCTCGACGGTCGTGGAGGCGGCGCGGGCGGCATCACGGGCGGCCCTGGGGTCGGACAGCCAATAATAGACCACCCGGGCGAGGGCCTCGGAATCCTTGACCATCAGCGCGCCACCGGCGGCATCGAGTGCCGCGAACACCTCCGCCGCGTTAGCGACATGGGGGCCATGGACGATCGCCGCGCCGAGCTTGGCGGGCTCGATCGGGTTGTGGCCACCATTGGGCACGAGGGTCGCGCCCATGAACACCACGGATGCGAGCCGGAAGAACAGGCCGATCTCGCCGAGCGTATCGGCGATGTAGACCTCGACGGCCGAATCTGGCGAGAGGCCCTGCGCCCGGCGGCCGACGCTCAGCCCTTGATCCTTGACCATGCGCTCGATCTCGACGCCGCGCGCCGGATGGCGGGGCACGATGATCGTCAGCAGCCCGGGCAGCGCCTCGCGCAGGCGCAGATGCACATCGACGACCTGCTCGTCCTCGCCGGGATGCGTCGATGCCGCCACCCAAAGCGGGCGGCCGGCGACGAGCCCGTCGAGGATCGCCATGGCGTTAGGGTCGGCGGGTGGGGGCGCCACGTCGAATTTAAGGTTGCCCGCGATATTGACGCGCGGTGCGCCGAGTTCGGCGAGACGGGCGCCGTCAGCCTGCGACTGGGCGAGGCAGATCTCGAAGCCCGAGATCATCGCCCGCGCGGTTTCCGGCATGCGGCCCCAGCGCCGGAAGGAGCGCTCCGACATGCGGCCATTGACCATCACCAGCGGAATGTCGCGGCGATGGGCTTCGATGATCATGTTCGGCCAGATTTCGGACTCGCAGATCAGCCCGATCTCCGGCTGCCAATGGTCGAGGAAGCGGCGCATGTAGCGCGGCACGTCGAGCGGCAGGAACTGGTGGATCGCGTGCGGCGGCAGCCGGCGCCGCAGCAGGTTGGCGGAGGTGAGCGTGCCCGACGTCACCAGCACGTTGAGCCCGCGGGCGATCAGCGCGGCGATCAGGGGCGTCAGCGCCGTTGTCTCGCCGACGCTGGCGCCGTGCAGCCAGATCAAACGCCCCTCCGGCCGCGTGAAGCCCGGATAGCCGCGCCGCTCGGCGAGGCGGGTCGGGTCTTCCTTTCCGGCGCGCCGGCGCCAGAGCAGCAGCGCCGCGCCGGCTGGCTCCAGCAATGCCGTTGCCGTGCGATAGACGCGGATCGTGAAGGGCAGCCGGGTCGCGAGGCTTCTCACGGCGCCCGCCCGGCGATCACAGGCCGGGCGGCCGACAGATCGGCGCCCGGATCGCGCGCGCCGATGAGCGCATAGGCCCGCGCATGAACGACGTCCAATCCAACCTCCACCGCCCGCCGCGCCGCCTCGCTCACAGCCTCATCGGCCTCGCGGGCGACATGGATCGGCTCGCCGACGACGATGGCGCCCCGACCGAAAGGCAGGCCGATCGAGGCGCGATCCCAGGACTTGAAATCGATCCTCCGGCTGGTGACGACCGCGACCGGATAGATCGGCCGCCCCGAGGCCTTCGCCAGCGCGACGATGCCCGCGCCGGCGATGCGGGCGCGCTTGGGGATATCGGCGGTCAGCACCATGGTGCGGCCGGCCTTCAGTTCCCGCAGCATCGCTAGAAAGGCCGCCGCGCCGCCCTTCTCGCGGATCTTGCGGCCGAGCGCGCCCGAGCCCCGGATCGCGCCGATACCCAGTTCGCGCAGGGCGATCGCGTTGAAGCCGCCATCGCCATGGCGCGACACCAGGGAGGAGGCGGGCATCCAGTCCGGCCGGGCGTAGGGGATCATGATATGCTGGCCATGCCACATGGCGATGATGAGGGGCAAGTCGCCGCGCACCCGCTCCAGGATGTCGGCCGGTTCGGTGACGAAGCGGTTCGTCCGCCGGACAAGGCCCAGATAAAGCGCCAGCGCCCGGCCCAGGCTTTCCTGGACGAAGGGCCATTTGAGAAATGACGATGCCATGTGCTGCGAGCCTTTCGGGCGCGATGCCCGGCCGGCGTCAATCCTTGTCTGTCGCCTTGCCGCCTGTCGCGGGATCGAGCAGGCGGTGCAGGTGGACGACGAAATAGCGCATCTGCGCGTTGTCGACGGTGGCCTGCGCCTTCGCCTTCCAGACCTTCTGCGCCGAGGCGTAATCTGGATAGATGCCGACGATGTCGAGCTTGCTCAAATCCTTGAACTCGAGGCTGCCGACCGCCGTCAACTCGCCGCCGAAGACCAGATGAGGCAACTGTTTCGCCGGTGTCGTCATGCCTCAAGCCCCCGTGATAGGTTGAATCGCTGCCATGCCACATAGTGCATTGCGGCGAAAAGGGCGAGGGGCCTGTGCGCTTGGTAGGTCGCCAGATCGCTGCCGGCGACCGGATGGGAGCCGATTGGGGGTAGCCCCACGCCAAGCCTGCCTCATCCTGAGGAGCCGCTTGCGGCGTCTCGAAGGATGGCCGCGAGGATCGCTCCATGGCCATCCTTCGAGACGCCATCCGGTGCCCGGATGGCTCCTCAAGATGAGGGCCGGGGGGAGGGTTTGCATGAGCGGTGGTGCTGTGCCCGGAAAGGCCGACCTCGCGAAATCCTGATCGATGTGGGCAAGGGGTGTTAACCGGCGGCGATTGAGGATGGAATCGTTTGGGAGAAGCGGGGGGCGCTCTGGTGGAGCAAGGCAAATCACACAGGAGCGCTGGCGTGTCGGCAGGAGGGGCGACATCATGAAGCGACTGGCCTGGCTGTTCGGCGTGCCGTTCATGGTCTGGCTGGTATGGACGCAGCTTGTGCAGCCGACCTATGAGCATCGCTTCCGGGTCACCCTTGAGGTCGACACGCCAGAGGGGCCGCGGCGCGGCTCCTCCGTCTGGTCGGTGACCTGTACAGAGCCGGCGGGTGGGCCCCTTCGCCAACTGCCGACAGGCGGCTGCAATTTACGCGGCGAGGCGGTCGTCGTCGACCTGCCGAACGGACGGCACTTGATCGGCTTGATGGCGACGGGGCCACGGGCGGAAGGGGTCAATCTTTACGAAATAGCCCGTCAGGCCTTCGCGTTCGATGGCGGCAGCGGGGAGGTGAGCTGGTTCTCGCAGGCCCCGAAATGGGCCGGCACAAGGCCGCTCGATCCGCCGCTCATCCCGACGCTCGTCACCTTCACCGACATCACCGATCCGGCAAGCGCGAGGGTCGTCTATGCGACAGCGTATGACGGCATCACCACGGCCGGAAGCTATTACGGCACCGGCATCGTGCCGATCAACGACTTCTCTTACGTGCTCGGCCCCGGCTACGCCTTCAAGCGCGCGACATTGGGAATGGTGCCGGTCGGCATCTGGCCCCTCAACCTGATCGGGATCACCGGCGAGCCGGTGACGCGCGGGATCGAGGGGAAGCTGCCGGCGATGATGGTGAAGCTGCGCGAACTCGATAAGTCGCTTCAACTTGTTCACCCAAACGATCCACTCAAGGTCCGCTCCGGCCATCTTTCTGTGAGGTAAGGCGATATGGGCATTTCATTGAGCAATCCCGATCTCTTCCGTGCTATCCTCGCGATGGACGCTTACAATCGTGGCTACGATGCAGGTATTGGTGCCCCTGAGACAGGGCTTACCGGTACGCAGATCGGATTGGCATCGATTGGAACAGCATCGTCGTCTTTGCTGAACAGTCTAGAGCGGAACGCCGGCTTCTTCGCCCAGTCCTACAGCTTCGCCGGCAAGACGGTGATTTCGTATCGAGGGACGGATGCCGCGCACGCCATCGCATCCAAAGCCCGCTGTCATTCCGGGACCGCGTGAGCGGAGTCCGGAACCCATAGACACCGCGGGTGCGTGGTGAAAATCGCTTTTCCCCGTCATTGCGAGCGCGAGCGAAGCAATCCAGAGGGTGCGCGGCCCAAGGCTGGATTGCTTCGCTGCGCTCGCAATGACGGTGGCGGGTTTGCACGAGCGGTGGTTATGGGTTCCGGGTTCTCGCCGGAGGCGAGCCCCGGAATGACAGATGAGGAGCGTCGCCGCCTTCAGCCGCCGAGGCCGCCGAGCAGGATGTATTTCATCTCCACGAATTCCTCCATGCCGTGGTGCGAGCCCTCGCGCCCCAGGCCGGACTGCTTGACGCCGCCGAACGGGGCGACCTCGGTGCCGAGAATGGCGGAATTGACGCCGACCATGCCGAATTCGAGCGCATCCGCGACGCGGAAGATGCGGCCGATGTCGCGGGCGTAGAAATACGAGGCGAGGCCGTATTGCGAGGCGTTGGCCTGGGCGATCACGTCTTCCTCGTCGGTGAAGCGGTAGACCGGGGCCATCGGCCCGAACGTCTCCTCGCGCGTCACCAGCATCCGCGTGGTGACGTTGGCGAGCACGGTCGGCTCGAAGAAGCTGCCGCCGAGCGCATGACGCTTGCCGCCCGTGACGAGGCGCGCACCGTTGGCGACCGCATCGGCCACGTGGCGCTCGACCTTCTCGACCGCCTTCTGGGTGATCATCGGGCCCTGCATGACGCCGACCTCGGCACCATTGCCGACCTTCAGTTCCATGACCTTGGCGGCGAATTTCTCGACGAACGTGTCGTAGATCGCATCCTGCACGTAGATGCGATTGGCGCAGACACAGGTCTGGCCCATGTTGCGGTATTTCGAGATCACCGCGCCCTCGACGGCGGCATCCAGATCGGCATCGTCGAAGACGATGAAGGGCGCGTTGCCGCCGAGTTCCAGCCCGAGCTTCTTCACGCCGCTCGCCGCCTGGCGATAGAGCGTCTTGCCGACCTCGGTGGAGCCGGTGAAGCCGACGAATTTCACCGCGTCATGCTCGCAGAGGACCTTGCCGATGGCGGGCGCGTCGCCGGTGATCATGTTGAGCACGCCAGCCGGCAGCCCGGCGCGGTGGGCGAGTTCGGCAAGCGCCAGCGCGGTCAGCGGGGTTTCCGGCGAGGGCTTGATCACGGCGGTGCAGCCGGCGGCGATGGCGGGCGCGACCTTGCGGGTGATCATCGCGGCCGGGAAATTCCACGGGGTGATCGCGCCGATGACGCCGATCGGCTGCTTGATGACCATGATCCGCGAATTGGGGAAGGGCGTCGGGATCGTCTCGCCATACACGCGCTTGGCTTCCTCGGCGTAGAACTCGACGAAGGAGGCGGCATAGGCGATCTCGCCGCGGGATTCGAACAGCGGCTTGCCCTGTTCGGCGGTCATGATCTGCGCCAGATCCTCCTGGTTCGCCATGATCAGCGCGAACCACGCTTTCAGGAGGGCGGCACGCTCCTTGGCGAGCTTTTTCGCCCAGGGCTTGAAGGCTGCTTCGGCGGCCTCCACGGCGGCGATGGTCTCGGCCTCGCCGAAGCGCGGCACCTTGCCCAATGTCTCGGCCGTGGCGGGATTGTCGACGGGGTCGACGGCCTCGCCGATCCAGGCGCCGTTGACGTAGCACTGCGATTTCAGGAGCGAGGGGTCATTGAGCTTGAGCATGGAATTTTCCATCCGGGTGAGCGAAAAGCTGGGGGAGGTTGCTGCCTTCTAGCACGCCCGCGCCCGGCTCGCGACCTTTGGCCGACGCAAGGTGGCGTTGAACGCGGGGCATGGGAGGTCGGACACGCAGAGTATTGTCATTCCGGGGCCGCGAAGCGGAGCCCATAGCCACCGCACGTGCACAACGACGCAAACCTCTCTCCGTCATTGCGAGCGGAGCGAAGCAATCCAGAGGGTGCGCGCCAAAAGACTGGATTGCTTCGCTTCGCTCGCAAAGACGGTGGCAGATTGTCGAAACGGGTGGGTATGGGTTCCGGGTTCATGGCTGGCCGGGTTCATGGCTGGCCGGGTTCATGGCTGGCCATGCCCCGGAATGACAATGGTGGGTTAAAACAGGCTGCCTTGTCCGCCACCCGCCGCCGTAACCTTCTTCACCGGCCGCGCCACCTGTGACGCCTTTTCGCCGTCGACCGTGGCGGCGACCGTGCCGGTTGCGAAGCGGATGGAGAGGCCGGTGCCGGGCGGGGCCTGTGCGGGCGAGCGCACCAGCACGCCTGACGTGTCCCTGACCAGCGCGTAGCCGCGCGCCAGCACCGCGTCCGAGCCGAGGCTGCGCATCAGCGCGTAGGACGCGGACAAGCGCGCCGCGCGGCGTTGCAGGCTTTCGCTAAAGCCACGTCTTGCGCGGGCCTGAAGGTCGTCCAGACGGTCGCGCTGGCGGGCGTTTTTCTGAATCTCGGCGCGGCGCAATGCGGCGTTCGCGGCTTTCAGGCGGGCGTCGAGACCGGAGAGGCGGGCGCTCATGGCGGCCAGTCGCGCGGCGGGCGATTGCCGCAGCAGCCGTGTGGCGAGGTGCGACAGCCGCCCCTCATGGGCCCGCGCGTTGCGGGCGAGCGCCGGGGCGAGCCTCGTGGCGGCGAGATCGAGCCGCTGGCGGGAGGTGGCGAACAGGACCTCGCGGGCGGGCAGGGCACGGGCGGCGGCGCGGAAATCGGAGCGCCGCCGGTCCAGCAGCCGGCGGATCGCGCCGGACTGCCGGCGATCGAGATCGGCGGTGGCGGCGAGCAGGTCGGCCCGCACCGGCACGACCTTCTCGGCGGCCCCGGTCGGGGTCGGGGCGCGCAGGTCGGCGGCATGGTCGATCAGCGTCCAGTCAGTCTCGTGGCCCACGGCTGAGACGAGAGGAATGTCGGATTCGGCGGCCGCGCGGACGACCGCCTCCTCGTTGAAGCTCATCAGGTCTTCGAGCGACCCGCCGCCGCGCGCCACGATGATCACGTCGGGGCGGTGGATCGGGCCGTTCGCGGGCAACGCGTTAAAGCCGCGAATGGCCGCCGCGACTTCCGCGCCGCTGGTCTCGCCCTGCACGCGCACCGGCCAGACGATCACATGGCGGGGAAAGCGGTCGGCGAGCCGGTGCAGCACGTCGCGGATGACCGCGCCGGTGGGCGAGGTGACGACGCCGATGACCCGCGGCAGGTAGGGAATAAGCTGCTTGCGGGCCTCGTCGAAGAGGCCTTCGCCCGCGAGCTTGACGCGCCTGGCCTCCAGCAGCGCCATCAGCGCGCCGATGCCGGCGGGCTCGAGGCTGTCGATGATGATCTGGTAGCTCGATTTGCCGGGGAAGGTGGTGATCTTGCCGGTGGCGATGACCTCCAGACCCTCCTGGGGCTTCGTCTTCAGCCGCGCGACCACGCCCTTCCAGATCACCGCATCGATCTTGGCATTCTGGTCCTTGAGGGCGAAATAGCAGTGGCCCGACGCCACCGCGCCGCGAAAACCGGAAATCTCGCCGCGCACCCGCACGAAGCCGAACGCATCCTCGACGGTGCGCTTCAGCGCGCCCGATAGATCGGAAACCGACCATTCGGGTGCATTGGAGGGGGTGGAGGCAGGTGAGTCGACCATGCGCCGTTGTAGCTGTCGCGTGTTCTGAGGGCGAGGGGACCATCGCTTCCCAGGCGTGACCATAAGGGAACGAAGGGCGTGGCATCACGTTGATGGGGCGGCGCCCGTTCAGCGGGGTGAAGACACGGGCCGCATCGGCAGGGGCGGCAGACGCAGATGTTAAGTAATTTTAACCCCTCGGCTTGCCGGGCGGCTCGAAAAGCCGTTATCTGCCCATTGTCGATACAATTCTTTTAACACAGGATCACGATCATGCGTGTGCTTTTGGTGGCTGGGGCAGTCGCGGCGATGTTGGCAGGATGCCAGACCCCGCAGGAATCGCTCGCCAGCGCGACCGATGTCTGCCAGGCGTCGGGCTTCCGCCCCGGCACGACGGCTTATTCGCGGTGCGTGAACAGCAATTATCAGGAAAACCGTCGGGCCTCGCAGGAAACGAGCAACGCGGTCGCGACCGGTGTCGTCGCGGGCGTTGTCGGCGGCGCGATTGTCGGAGCGGCCTCGCGGCCCTATTACGGCCGGGGCTATTATTACGGCCGGCCCTACCGCTACGGCTGGTATTGATCCGGTGGCCACGGTCAGGATGTCCGGCTGAACGGACACCGCGACCGCAGCTCTGGTAAAACGGTCGAGCGCCCTTGCCCTGTTCAGCGACATATCAAGCCGATCCGCGCCACCAGACCCTCGGCGCGGATTTTTACGATGTGGTGGCGCCCGCCGATTTTCCGCAGGCGATCACGCGCTTTCGCAACCAGCGCTGGGCGGAGCGTGTCGGCCTCGGATCGCTGACGGAGGCGGAATGGACGGCGCATTTCGCGCGCTTCGAACCGCTGCCCGAAAACCTGCCCCGGCCTCTCGCGCTGCGCTATCACGGCCATCAGTTCGGCTCCTACAATCCGCAGATTGGCGACGGGCGGGGTTTCCTGTTCGCCCAGATGCGCGACGGTGCGGATGGCCGGCTGCTCGATCTCGGCAGCAAGGGCTCGGGCCGCACCCCGTGGTCGCGCTCGGGCGACGGGCGGCTGACGCTGAAGGGCGGCGTGCGCGAGGTGCTGGCGACCGAGATGCTGGAGGCGCTCGGCGTCTACACCTCCAAAAGCTTCAGCCTGATCGAAACCGGCGAGGCGCTTCAGCGCAACGACGAGCCGTCGCCCACGCGCAGTTCCGTGCTGGTGCGGCTCAGCCACGGCCATGTCCGTTTCGGCAGTTTCCAGCGCTTCATGGCGCTGGAAGACATGGCGAACCTCCGGCGTCTCATCGACTATTGCATCGAGACCTACTGGCCCGCGGCGGCGGAGGCGACCGACCCTGTGCTGGCGCTGTTTTCGAACGTCGTCGAGGCGATGGGCCAACTCAGCGCCGAGTGGTTCGCCGCCGGCTTCGTTCACGGCGTGCTCAACACCGACAACATGGCGATCACCGGCGAAAGCTTCGATTACGGGCCGTGGCGCTTCCTGCCGCGACTGGAGCCCGCATTCACCGCCGCCTATTTCGACTCGACGGGGCTTTATGCCTTCGCGCGCCAGCCCGGCGCGGTCGGCTGGAACCTGGCGCGGCTGGCGGAATGCCTGCTGCCCTTCACGACCCATGAGGGGCTGAGCGCCGAACTGGCTCGGTTCGACGACGCTTTCGACCGCGCCCTGTCGGCACGCACACAGGCGCGGCTCGGGCTGGCGGAGGCGCCGCCGACGCTGGCGATGGATGTCTACCGGGCGCTCGACGGGACTAAACTACCCTACGAGCAGGCTTTCTTCGACCTGATTGGCGGAGCAAAGCAGGAGCGGCTGATGGAAAGCCCGCATCGCGAGGTGTATTTCGGCGAGACCTTCGCGCCATTGCTCGCGAGCCTTCGCGCCGCCACGCCGCTGGCGCTGCCGGATCATGCCTATTTCCGTGGCTCCCGACCGGTGACGATGCTGATCGAGGAGGTCGAGGCGATCTGGGCCGCGATCGACCGTTCCGACGATTGGGGACCGTTCGAGGCCAAGATCGCCGACATCCGCGAGATGGGCGCGGCCTATACGCCCCTGATGCCGCCGCGGGCGGGGCATGTGCCGATCGGTTGACGTTTTGCCATTCCGGGGCCGCATCAGCGGAACCCATAAACAGTATCGGTGCCAGGCGACGTTCACTGTTCCCGTCATTGCGAGCGGAGCGAAGCAATCCAGACTTTGGGCGCGCATGTCCTGGATTGCTTCGCTCCGCTCGCAAGGACGGTGGTGCTTTTGCAGGAGCGGTGTTTATGGGTTCCGGGCTCATTGCTGCGCAACGCCCCGGAATGACAGTGTATCCCATGACAGCATACCCCATGACAGCATACCCCATGACGCCCGATGTTTTCGCCGTTAGGGTGTGATCCTTCGCGCCAACCGGATTCGCAAAGCCGCCATGGACCAGAACACCGTCGCCTCGTCCCTCGAAACCGTCCTCGCCCGGCTCGATGCCGACCGTGCCCCCGCGCTGGAGCGATTGTTCGACTGGCTGCGCATTCCCTCCGTCTCGACCGATTCCAAATACGCCGCCGATTGCCGGGCGGCGGGCGAATGGCTGGTGAAGGATCTGGCGTCGCTGGGTTTCCAGGCGTCGCTGCGCGAGACCCCCGGCCATCCGGTCGTGCTGGCGCATCGGCCGAAGCCGGGTGCGCCGCATGTGCTGTTCTACGGCCATTACGACGTGCAGCCCGTCGATCCGGTCGATCTGTGGGAGACGGGGCCGTTCGATCCGGTCGTCAAGACGCTGGAGGGCGGCCGCGAGGTCATCATGGCGCGCGGCGCCTGCGACGACAAAGGCCAGGTGATGACCTTCATCGAGGCCTGCCGCTCCTGGCTCGCCGCCACCGGCGACCTGCCCGTCGGCCTGACGATCATGATCGAGGGCGAGGAGGAGAACGGCTCGATCAACCTGCCGGCCTTCGTCGAGGCCAATCAGGCCGAACTCAAGGCGGACATCGCCATGGTCTGCGACACCGGCATGTGGGACGCCAAGACCCCGGCCATCACCACGTCGCTGCGCGGGCTGCTCTACGAGGAGATTACGATCCGCGCCGCCGACCGCGACCTGCATTCCGGGCTGTTCGGCGGGGCGGCGCAGAACCCGATCCATATCCTGTCGCGCATCTGCGCCGCCTTCCACACCGAGACGGGAGCGATCGCCATTCCCGGTTTCTACGAGGGCGTCGAGGAACTTCCCGAGGACGTGAAAGCCGGGCTGGAGGGTCTTGGCCTGACGGAAGCCGAGTTTCTCGGCACGGTCGGCCTGTCGCAGTCGGCGGGCGAGAAGGGCCGGCTGCTGATCGAGCAGATTTCGACGCGCCCGACCTGCGACGTCAACGGCATCTGGGGCGGCTACATGGGCGAGGGCACCAAGACCGTTATCGCGGGTGAAGCCCATGCCAAGGTTTCGTTCCGCCTTGTCGGCACGCAGGACCCGGCCAAAATTCAAGCAGCGTTCCGCGAATTCGTCCGGGCGCGCGTTCCCGCCGACTGTTCGGTGGAGTTCATCGGCTACAAGGGCTCGCGGGCGCTGCAACTGCCGTGGTCCTCGCCGGTGCTGAGTGCCGCGAGCGACGCGCTGACGACCGAATGGGGCAAGCCCGCCGTGATGATCGGCTCCGGCGGCTCGATCCCGATCGTCGGAGACTTCAAGCGGGTGCTCGGGCTGGACACGCTGCTTGTCGGCTTCGGCCTCGATGACGACCGGGTGCATTCGCCGAATGAAAAATACGAGATGACCTCGTTCCGGAAGGGTGCACGCTCCTGGGCGCGCATTCTCGCCGCGGTCGGCACCTGAACGGCCGCGACGAGGACAAACGATGATGAACTCCGTCTGCGTCTTCTGCGGCTCCAATCCCGGCAGCGATCCTGTCTTCGCCCAAGGCGCGATCGCCATGGGGCGGGCCATCGCAAGGCGGGGCATGACGCTGGTCTATGGCGGCGGCAGCGTCGGCCTGATGGGCATCGTCGCCGATGCGGCGCTGGCGGCAGGCGGCGAGGTTCATGGCGTCATCCCGCGGATGCTGCGCGAGAAGGAGGTCGGCCATTACGGCCTGACGCGGATCGACATCGTCGACACCATGCATGAGCGCAAGGCGCGGATGGCGGAGCTGTCTGACGGGTTCATCGCCATGCCCGGCGGGATCGGCACCTTCGAGGAGATTTTCGAGGTCTGGACCTGGAGCCAGCTCGGCATCCACGCCAAGCCGCTCGGTTTCCTCGATATCGCGGGCTTCTACGCGCCGCTGGGTGTCTTCCTCGAAGGCACGGTGGCGGCGGGTTTCCTGCGGCCGGCGCACCGGGCGATGGCGCATCTGGCGACCGACCCGGACGAACTGCTGGATGCGCTGGCTGACCACCAGCCGATCGTCGAGAACAAGTGGGCGACGGCGGCGCAAACGTGAAGGTTGTCATGCGGCCCGTGCCATGAATAAAGCTGCCGCATGAACATTCTCCTCATCGGTTCCGGCGGGCGGGAGCATGCGCTGGCCTGGAAACTCGCCGCTTCGCCGCTCTGCGACCGGCTGCTGATCGCCCCCGGCAATCCCGGCACGGCACACTGCGGCACCAACGTCGTGGTCGACATCGCCGACCATCAGGCGGTGGTGACGTTGGCCCGGCTCCAGGGCGTCGATCTCGTGGTCGTCGGTCCCGAGGGGCCGCTGGTCGACGGGTTGGCCGATACGCTGAATGCGGCCGGCATCCGCACGTTCGGGCCGTCGCGGGCGGCGGCGCAGCTTGAAGGCTCCAAGGCCTTCACCAAGGAACTGTGCGCCGAATTCGGCATCCCGACCGCCGCTTTCGCCCGTTTCACCGATGCGGAAGCCGCGAAGGTGTATGTGCGGGACAAGGGCGCGCCCATCGTGATCAAGGCGGATGGCCTGGCGGCGGGCAAGGGTGTGGTCGTCGCGGTCACGCTTGCCGAGGCGCTGGACGCGGTCGAGATGATGTTCGCCGGCGGGTTCGGCGCGGCGGGTGCCGAGGTCGTCATCGAGGAATGCATGGTCGGCGAGGAGGCGAGCTTCTTCGCGCTCTGCGACGGGAAGACGGCGCTGCCGATGGCCTCGGCGCAGGACCACAAGCGCGTCGGCGACGGCGATACCGGGCCGAACACGGGGGGCATGGGCGCCTATTCGCCCGCGCCCGTCATCGATGCCGCGATGGAAGCCCGCGTGATGCGCGAGATCATCGAACCGACGATGGCCGGCATTGCGGCGCGGGGCACGCCGTTTCGCGGCATCCTGTTCGCCGGGCTGATGCTGACGGCGGAGGGGCCGAAGCTGATCGAATACAATGTCCGCTTCGGCGATCCTGAATGCGAGGTGCTGATGCCACGCCTGCGATCCGATCTGGTCGCGGCGATGCTCGCCGCCTGCGATGGCGTGCTGGCGAACTTCGCCTTGCGTTGGAGCGACGACGTGGCGCTCAGCGTCGTCATGGCCGCGCGGGGTTATCCCGGAAAGCCGGAAACCGGTTCGACCATCGCCGGCGTCGAGCGGGCCGAGGCGATGCCGGACGTGCTGGTGTTCCATGCCGGCACGATCCTGCGCGAGGGCAGGCTGGTCGCGAGCGGCGGGCGCGTGCTCAACGTGGTCGCGACGGGGAAAACCGTGGGGCAGGCGCAGGCGAAAGCCTATGAAGCCGTCGATGCGGTCGACTGGCCGGAGGGCTTCTGTCGCCGCGATATCGGCTGGCAGGCGGTCCGGCGCGAGGGTAGGGGCTGAAACACGACGGCATGGGTGATCGGTAACGAGGAAGGCTGGCACGATGGATGATCTTTCCACGCTGTTTCCCGGGTTCGAGCCGTTCTGGTTCGACGGCCCGGTCGGCAAGATCTTCGCCCATGTCGGCGGCAAGGGGCCGCCGCTGGTGCTGATCCACGGTTTTCCGCAGACCCACGCCGAATGGCATCGGCTGGCGGGAGAACTGGCGAGGACGCATCGCGTTGTTTGTCCGGACTTGCGCGGTTATGGCTGGTCGGCGGCGCCGCCGAGCGAGAACGGCGCGCTCTATTCCAAGCGGGCGATGGGCGAGGACGTCATGGCCCTGATGCAAGCGCTCGGCCATGTACGCTTTGGAATCATCGGCCACGACCGCGGCGCGCGCGTGGCGTACCGTCTGGCCCTCGATCATCCCGGCCGCGTGGAGCGGCTTGTCCTGCTCGACATCCTGCCGACCCTTTCAATGTGGGAGGGGATGAACGCCGCGCGGGCCTTGCAGGTCTATCACTGGAGCTTCCTGGCGCAACCGGCGCCGATGCCCGAAAACCTGATCAGGGCCTATCCCGCAGGGTGGCTCGACCACACGGTCACGAGCTGGTCGCGCCTGAAGAATCTCAAGGCTTTTTCACCGCTTGCGATGAAATCCTACCGTGATTCCTTTGGCGATCCGGCGCGTCTTCATGCCGCTTGCGAGGATTACCGCGCCGGGGCCGGCATCGATCTCGATCACGACCGGGCCGACAGGGAGGCGGGCAGGACCATCGGCTGTCCGGTGCTGGTGCTGTGGGGCGATGGCGGCATTCCGGCGGCGGGGCCGGACCCTCTTGCCATCTGGCGTGAAACGTTTGCGCCAAAGGCGAGGGGCCACGCCATCGCGAGCGGCCATTTCCTGCCCGAGGAGAACCCGGCCGATACGCTGGCGGCTCTCGTGCCGTTCCTGGCCGCACCGGCATGACTGGTCCGGCAGGGCCGGGCGAACGTCGGGTCGCGCTGGCGCTGGGGGCCGGCGGCGCGCGCGGCCTCGCCCATATCGTCGTGCTGGAGGCGCTGGACGATCTCGGCCTGAAGCCCGTGCTGATCGCCGGCTCGTCGATGGGCGCGATCATCGGCGCGGCCTATGCGGCCGGCATGACGGGGCGCGCGATCCGGGCGCATGCGATCGCCAGTTTCCGCGACCGGGCGCGGGTCATCTCGCGGCTGCTGGAGGCGCGCGTCGGGCGGCTCACGGACGTGTTCCAGCGCGGTCTGGGCAACCCGGTGCTGGTCGACGGGGAACGGCTGCTCGACATCTTCTGGCCCGAGGCGGTGCCCGACCGCTTCGAGGATCTGACGATCCCGTTCGCGGCCATCGTCTGCGATTATCACCTGCGTTCGGAAATCGTGCTGACATCCGGGCCGCTGACACCGGCGGTCGCGGCATCGATGGCGATTCCGGGTCTGGTGCGCCCGGTGGTCATCGGCAAGCACGTGCTGATCGACGGGGGCGCGATCAATCCGCTGCCCTATGACCGGCTGCTGGGAGATGGGCGCATCGTCATCGGGGTCGATACGGGTGGGGCCGCGACGGTCAGCGACGCCCGGGTGCCCGAGCCCCTGGAGGCGATGCTCGGCGCGTCGCAGATCGTGATGGGCGCATTGGTCCAGCGCATGCTCGACCGCCAGCCACCCGATATCCTGCTTCGGCCGACGCTGGATGGCTTTGGCGGCCTCGACTTCTTCCGCACCGGCGACATCCTTGCCGCCGCCGAACCGCTGAAAGAGATAGTGAAGCGTCGCCTCGATGCGGCGTGGAACACCCTGGACGACAGACGCTGAAGAGCAGGCGCGGACGTGGTGCGCGCCTCCCGCGGAAGATTGCGGGCTTTGGCGGCAGCGGCTAAGCACGGGGCTTCGCAAAGGCAAGAGCAAGGGCGGGCTTGGCATGTCCCAGGACGATCTGAAACGGCAGGCGGCGGCGCGGGCGCTGGAGTGTGTCACGTCCGGCATGCGGCTGGGCTTGGGAACGGGCTCGACGGCGCGCCATTTCGTCGATTTGCTGGGTGCCAAGGTCGCGGCTGGACTCGATGTCGTGTGCGTGCCGACCTCGGAGGAGACGCGGGCACAGGCCGAGCGACTCGGCATCCCGCTGACGACGCTGGACGACACGCCGGAACTCGATCTCACTGTCGATGGCGCCGACGAACTCGATGCGCGCCTGCGGCTGATCAAGGGCGGCGGCGGGGCGCATCTGCGCGAGAAGATCGTGGCCGCAGCCTCGCGCCGCATGATCGTGATCGCCGATGCCAGCAAACTGGTGGCGACCCTCGGTGCATTTCCCCTGCCGATCGAGGTGGTGCCGTTCGGGCGAGAAACGACGCGCCAAGCCGTCATCGCGGCCGCGGCCTCTGTCGGGGCGCGGGGGCCGGTCGATTGGCGGCGCAAGGCGGATGGCCGCAATCTGGTCACCGATGGCGGGCATATCCTTCTCGACGGCGCCTTCGGTTCGATCCCCGATCCGGAAGCGCTGGCGGCGGCGCTCAATGCCATTCCCGGCGTCGTCGAGCACGGACTGTTCCTCGGGCTCGCGACCGGGGCGATTCTAGCCGGGGCCGACGGCCTCACCCTGATGGGAGAGGTCTAGGGCGGCAATCGCTCGGCCAAGGCCGCGCGTCAGACTTGCCTTTGGCCGCCCAAGCGCCTTATTGGGCTGAGGCGCGGGCCGCGAAGACGCCGATGACCGCCGTGTCCGCCAATGTTTTTGCCCGCCAGGGCGCCCGATTCAGCAAGAGGCCTTTCATGCTCCGTCTTCGTTTTCCCGGCGCCGCACTTCTGTTGACGCTTGCCGCCGCCAATCCGCTGCTGGCCCAGACGCCGGCTCCGGCGCCGGCCGCTCCGCCCCCCGCCGCTCCCGCGCCGACCACCGCGTCCGCCATCGCCCCCAGCCATCTCCAGGCAGCCCGCGCGCTGGTGGTCGCATCCGGCATTTCGGGATCGTTCGAGGGCATCTACCCCGAGTTCCGTCTGCGCATGCGTCAATCGATCGGCGTCACCCGGCCGGAAATCGCCAAGGATCTCGAAGCCTCGATCGACCTGCTGAAGCCCGAGGCCGACAAGCGGATCGACGACATGATCACCGCAGCAGCGCGCATCTTCGCGGCCAAGCTCCCGGAAGCGGATTTGCAGGAAGCCACGGCCTTCTTCAGTTCCCCGGTCGGCAAGCGCTTCAACCAGGCCAGGGCCGGGGCGATCGACGAAATCTTCAACGTGCTCCAGCCGTGGTCGATCCAGACCACGGAAGCGCTGTTCAACGCCGTGCGCGCCGAAATGAAGAAGAAGGGCCACAATATCTAGGCCGGGCTCATCCTGAAGGGCGCTTCGTCATCGACACGTTGGTGATAGCAGCAGCGATGCCGGCGAGGCTTAGTCCTCGCTGGCCTTGAAGCGGTTCAGCCCCTGCATGACGAAGGGGGCGATCAGCGCCAGCGCCGAAATCGCCAGGAGCGTCGCCGAAATCGGGCTTTCCAGCAGCACCATCGGATCGCCGAGGCTGATCTGAAGCGCGCGGCGCAATTGCGCCTCCGCCATCGGCCCGAGAATGAGGCCGACGACCATCGGGGCCACGGGATAATCGTACCGGCGCATCAGGAAGCCGATGAAGCCGAAGCCGACCAGCATCGACAACTCGACGACCGAAGGCTTGGTGGCGATCGTGCCCATGGTGGCGAAGACGAGAATCCCGGCATAGAGCCACGGCGTCGGCACCTTGAGCAACTGAATCCACATGCCGACGAGCGGCAGGTTCAGGACGACCAGCAGCGTGTTGGCGATGAACAGGCTGGCGATCAGGCCCCAGACGAGATCGGGCTTCTCGGCGAACAGCAGCGGTCCCGGATTGAGGCCGTATTGCTGGAAGGCGGCGAGCAGGATCGCGGCGGTCGCGGAGGTCGGCAGGCCGATCGTCAGCAGCGGCACCAGGGTGCCGGCGACCGAGGCATTATTGGCGGCTTCGGGGCCGGCCACGCCCTCGATCGCGCCGGTCGTGTCCCACTCCGCCTGATTTTTGGACAGCTTCTTTTCGGTCGAATAGGACAGGAAGGTCGGGATTTCGGCGCCGCCCGCGGGGAGCGCGCCGATGGGAAAGCCGAACATCGTGCCGCGCAGCCAGGGTTTCCACGAGCGCGACCAGTCGTCCCTAGTCATCCAGACCGAGCCCTTGACCGAGATCAGTTCCTCCTCGACGCGGTTGCGTTTCGAAACCACGTAAAGCGCCTCGCCGATGGCGAAGAGGCCGACCGCCAGCGTCGTCACCTCGACGCCGTCGAGCAGGTCCGGCGTGCCGAAGGCGAGACGCGCCTGGCCGGTGAGTTTGTCGATGCCGATCAGGCCGAGCGCGAGGCCGAGGAACAGGCTGACGAGACCCTTCAGGGGCGAATCGCCGAAGGTCGCCGATACCGTGACGAAGGCGAGAACCATCAGTGCGAAATAGTCGCCCGGCCCGAACTGAAGCGCCAGCCTGACCATGACGGGGGCGAGAAAGGCGATGCCGATCGTGGCGATCATGCCGGCGACGAAGGAGCCGATCGCGGCGGTCGCCAGCGCGGGTCCGCCGCGACCGGCCTTGGCCATCCTGCTGCCCTGGAGCGCGGTCGCCATCGAGGCGCTCTCGCCTGGCGCGTTGATCAGGATCGAGGTGGTCGAGCCGCCATACATCGCGCCGTAATAGATCCCGGCGAACATGATCAGCGAGCCGGCCGGATCGAGCTTGAAGGTGATCGGCAGCAGCAGGGCGACGGTCAGCGCCGGGCCGATGCCGGGTAGCACGCCGACGGCGGTGCCGAGCAGCACGCCGACGCTGCAAAAGAACAGGTTCCACGGCTGGAAGGCGACGAGGAAGCCGTTGCCGAGCCCGATGAGCGCGTCCATGGTCTCTCTCCGTCAGCCGATGAGGCGCTCGAGCGGACCCTGGGGCAGGGTCAGGGTCAGCAGTTTCGAGAACATGAGGTAGATCACCAGCGCCAAGACCAGGCCGATGACGAGATCGGCGACGATTTTGCGCCGGCCGAAGGCGGTGGCCGTCGCGGCGAACAGGCCTGCCGTGGCGATGATGAAGCCGCCCCCAAGATAGATGCAGAGGATCAGGAAGGCGCAGCCCGCCAGCACCAGCAAGACCGGCCCCGTCGCCATCGGCTCGGGCGAAACGGCGCCGGTGCCGCGCAAGGCCGAAACCAGCGTGGCGACCGCCAGGCCGGCGAGGCCGATCGCCACCGTTTTCAGCGCCGCCGTGGGGCCGACGCCGTAGCTGACGGCGCCCGACATCGCATAGGCTTCGTACCAGAGCACGCCGGCCAGCACGAACAGGAGCGCGCCGACGACGAGGCCGGCGCGGTCTGTTCTGCGCACGCCGCCGGAGGAGGTATCGATCATCTGGCTTTTTCCCCCCGGGGCCATGCCCTGAATGCACCAGGCAATCCTGTGGATTGCCAAGCCTCGCGAAACTGCCGCGTGCGGCGGGCGAACGTCAAGGTCATTCCGGCGCCGGCATCGGCAGACGGCTGCGTTATCGGCAGAAAAGAACGGGCGCCCGCGAGGGGCGCCCGGTTTTGGTCTTGCGGCAATCGCGAGAGGCGACGCGCTTACTTCACGAGGCCGACGGACTTGAGCACGCCGGCGACCCGGACCTGCTCGGCCTTGAGGAAATCGTCGAAAGCGGGCGAGGGCAGATAGGCATCGTCCCAGCCGCGCTGCTTCAGCACTTCCTGCCACTGAGCCGATTTCACCATCTTGTCGATGGCCTCCGACAGGGTCTTGCGCTGCTCGGGCGTGATGCCGGGGGCGGCCATGACCGAGCGCCAGTTGATCAGGTCGAGGTTGATGCCCTGCTCCTTCAGCGTCGCCGTCGGATTGCCGGGCAGGCGGGCCGGCGAGGTGACGGCGATGGCGCGGAGCGTACCGGCCTTGATCTGGCCCTCGAACTCGCCCCAGCCCGAAATGCCGGCGGTGACACGACCGCCCATGATCGCGGCCAGTGCCTCGCCGCCGCCGGCGAAGGGCACGTAATTGACCTTGGAACCATCGACGCCGACCGTTCCGGCGAAAAGCGCCGCCAGGATATGGTCGACACCGCCGGCCGAACCGCCGGCGAAGGTGACCTTGGCGACATCGGCCTTCAAAGCCGCCGCGAGATCCTTCGCATCCTTGATGGGCGAGGCAGCCGGGACAACGATGACAAGAGCCTCGGCCGTGAGGCGGGCGATCGGCGTGACCTGATCGAGCGAGACGGCCGACTTGTTGGTCAGCAGCGCGCCGACCATGACGAAGCCGTTGACCATCAGCTGGTTGCCGTCGCCCTTCGCGGCATTGACGAACTGCGCGAGGCCGATGGCGCCGCCGGCACCCGGCACGTTGCTGACCTGAACGCCCTTGGCGACGCCGGTCGCGGTCAGCACCTGCTGCATCGAGCGGGCGGTGCCATCCCAGCCGCCGCCGGGAGCGGCCGGCGCCAGGATCTTGAGATCGAGCTGCGCGAAAGCGGCGCCCGAGAGACCGGTGACGGCCATGAGCGCCACGGCGCCACGAATGAGATTACGCCTCAACATCGTTCAATTCCTCCAGCAATGCCCGCGATCACGATGTCGCGGTTGTGCCTCATTCTCTGCACCGGATCGCCGGTCCGCACAACCGGATTTGACGGCGCGGGGCCTCTCGCGGCCCGTGCGACGCACACCCGACACTCGTCCATCGTCGCCGAACCGAATTGAGGGTCCTCGCAGCCACCCTGTGCGACCTTTCGCGCCGGCCGGTTGGCTGGTAAGACCGTCGCGATGGCGGGCGGACTGGCCGCCGGAGCCGGACGCGCGTCCTGGTCGGATGCCGGACGGGCGTCGGGGTTTGGGTTGACGAAGCGATTTTGACGATGCGATCTTCATGACATCGACCAGCGTTTCGCCCTCCGCGCCCGCCTCGACCTTGCCCGACTCGCCGGTGATCGGCGCCGCGCGACGCAATCTCGCCGCCGATGCCGCTACCCTGCTGCTGGTGCTGATGCCGCTCGCGACCTGGATCGCCAATCGCTCGGCCCCGCTGATGCTCGGGCTTTGCGCGCTGGCGCTGCTGGGCGCGGCGGCGAGCGAAGCCACCTTGCGGCGCGATCTGTCGCGCATGGGCAGCGCCTTGCTGTCGCCGCTCGGGCTCGCCGCGCTGGCCTGGCTCGGCCTCGCGCTTGTCTCGCTTGCCTGGAGCCATAAGCCGGCGCGCTCGCTGCGACTGTTCGTCGAGATGCTGGTGCCGCTGATGGCGGGGCTTGTCGTCGGCCTGCTCTGGCCGGCGCGCGCGCCGCGCTGGGCCTGGAGCGGGCTGGCAATCACCATGGCGCTGGCCTGCGTCTTCATGATGGTGGAACTGGGCACGAACATGCAGTTGCGTCGGCTGCTCGGCCTCAGGCCCGATACCTTCATCTTCAACCCGATGCTGATCGGCTTCCTGCTGCTGGGGCTGGCCCTGGCGGCGCGTTTGTTTCGTTCCAACCATGACCGGGCAGGGATGGTCGCCGGCCTTGCCGTCGCGGGCGTCCTGGTCGCAGCGATCGGCGTGTCCGATAGCGGCGCCGCCGCCTTCGGGCTGGGGGTGGGGCTGATCGCCTGGATCGCCGCGCGATTCGCGCCCCGTCTCGCGCCGCCGCTGCTGGCGGCGGGGTTCCTCGCCAGCCTGGCGCTGGCGCCGGTGATGGGAAGCGTGATCGAGCGCGCGCTGCCCGCCGCCGCCCATGAACGGCTCAAGGGATCGCATAGCCGCGAGCGCGTCGGGATCTGGCTGTCCTTCGGCGAGGCGGCGCGGGTGCGGCCACTGATGGGCGCTGGCTTCGGCACGAGCGCGGTCTATGACACCAGCCCGATCGCGGCATCCGTCCGGGAAGAACATCGTCCCATGCTGGCTGTCGGCCATGCCCACAGCCTGCCGCTGCAACTCTGGGCCGAACTTGGCGTGCCGGGCGTGATCCTGGCGGCGATCATCGGGCTTGGCGTGATGCGCCGGCTGCTGCGCGTGCCCGAGCGTCTGCGCGCGCTGCCGGTGGCTTTCGCCGCGGTCGCGCTCGCCATCGCCACGGTGGGTCACGGCGCCTGGCAGGCATGGTGGATCGCCGCCATCGCCGTCGCCATCGCCTGGTTCAGGGCCGGTTTTGCGGCGGAGGCGGCCGACCCGCCACGCTGAACCACGACTTGCCGGCCCGATTTGCCCGCCCCACTTGCCGGCCCGAACTCAATTCGCATTTGCAGGAGAGACCCTATGCCCGACTCAGCCGCCGATTTCGACGTCGATCTGTTTGTCATCGGGGCAGGCTCGGGGGGCACGCGCGCGGCCCGGATCGCGGCTGGCCATGGCGCGAAGGTGATGATCGCCGAGGAGGACCGGATCGGCGGCACCTGTGTCATCCGCGGTTGCGTACCGAAGAAACTCTTCGTCTACGCCAGCCGCTTCGCCGACGATTTCGCCGACGCCAAGGGGTTCGGCTGGACCCTCGGCGAGCCGCGCTTCGACTGGCCGACCTTGCGCGACAACGTGGCGGCCGAAGTCACGCGGCTGTCCGGGCTCTACCGCAAGGGACTGAACGCGGCGGGCGCGACCATCGTCGAGACCCGCGCCACGCTCGTCGGGCCGAACGAGGTGCGGCTCGCCAATACCGGCGAGATCGTGCGGGCGCGGCGCATCCTGATCGCGACCGGCGGCGTGGCGAGCCTCGCCCCCAGCATCCCGGGCGGCGAACTCGGCATCACGTCGAACGAAATTTTCCATCTGCCGGAACTGCCCAAGCGGATGGTGGTGATCGGCGGCGGCTATATCGCGCTGGAATTCGCCAGCGTCTTCCTGCGGCTTGGCGTCAAGGTCACGCTCGTGCATCGCGGCGACAACGTGCTGCGCGGCTTCGACGAGGACATCCGCAACCGCCTGCGCGAGGCGCTGCAGCATGAGGGGCTGGTGTTCAAGCTGGGACGAACGGTCTCGCGCATCGATGCCGACGCGGATGGCACCCGCCACTGCACCCTTTCGGACGGCACGCAGGTCGAGGCTGGCGTGGTGCTGGCCGCCGTCGGGCGATGGGCCAATACAGCAGGGCTCGGGCTGGAGACGGCCGGCCTCAAAGCCCGGCCCGACGGCTCGATCGTCGTCGATGCGGCCTCGCAGACCGCGACCCCCTCGATCTTCGCCGTCGGCGACGTGACCAACCGGGTCAACCTGACGCCGGTGGCGATCCGGGAGGGCCACGCCTTCGCCGATACGGAGTTCGGCAACAAGCCCTGGACCATGGACCACGGCCTCGTGCCCTCGGCGGTGTTCACGACGCCCGAGATCGGCACCGTCGGCGTCACGGAAGTTCAGGCCATCGCCATGGGCCACCGCGTCACCGTGTTCGAATCCGGCTTCCGGCCGATGAAGGCGACGATCTCCGGCCGGCACGAGCGCATGTACATGAAGCTGGTGGTCGACGCCTCAAGCGACCGGGTGCTCGGTGCCCATATCATCGGCCACGACGCCGGCGAGATCATCCAGTCCATCGCCATCGCCGTGACGATGGGCGCGACCAAGGCCGATTTCGACCGCACCATCGCGCTGCATCCGAGCGCTGCGGAGGAACTGGTCACGATGCGGACCGCGCGGGTTTAATACTCACGCGTGTTTTCAATCCGCCGAGGAGGCGCCGCGTGAATGCAGGCACCCCCTGTCGTGCTGAGGCACCGGCAAGGTAAAATCGGTCGAATGAACCGTTGAGCAAAAAATGTCCGGCCGATGAGGCCGGACATCGCAAATTCGAAATTGCCCAGCGGGCAATCGTGATATTTCAAGATTATCAGGCGGTCAGCGGCTGGGTGCGGCGCCACCTGCTGGCGAAGCCTAATCCCGCAAATCCGATGATCATCATCGCCCATGTGGAAGGCTCCGGCACCGCCGCGGCAACCGTGGAAATCGTCAGCGTGCTGCGGCCTGAGACAATGCTGGTCAAGGCGAAGGTGCCGAGATTGAACACGGGGTCCGATCCCAGACCCGTGAACAGTTCCGGCCCGGCGAACTGGGTGAAGCCCAATGCCGGCACCCCGTTGATGTTCAACGAAGCGACGAGGAACGTGCCGAACGAAACCGACGCGACGCCAGGCGCACCGGCGAAGATGCCGCTGACGTTGTCAAAGCGGGTTTGCTCGCCAATGAACGAACTGCTGGAAAAATCGGGAATGGTCTCCGTGTCGAGGACAAAACTGGCCTGCCTGGACCCGGAGAGATCGAACGATAAAAGCGTTGCGCTAGCTGGCGTTGCCGCAGCGATGATCGCCGCTGCAACAAATGCAGGCATCGTGAACTTCATAGCCATCACTTTCGAAAGTTAGCCGATATTGAAAAATATCGTCTGATTAGCTGCGCATATCGATATGGATTTCGAAAGCAGGCGACATTGAGGCAGAGTCCACGCTAAATTGGCTGCGCAGGCAAAGCAGGCGCTGAACCCTCGCAAGCCTAAACAATTTAGAAGCTTAAATATTTCGCTGCGCATGTCTCCGCCGGCGATTTTGGCAGGAGTGTTGGCGTCAGTGGCGAAAGGGGGACTGGCACCAAGGTCCACATCGTGAGAGCGGGCATAATCTCATCTCGAACGCCTCAAATCAGCCCCGGGCCCTTGAAGCTCGCATGGCCGTCGCGGAAAGATTGATCTGCCCTAGGCCAGGATAGACTGGAGTCCGTCATTGTCCCATAATGAGGATGGCGCGGTCGCTACCGCCGACTTACCCCACCTTCCGCTGCGCCTCGACATAGCGCCGCAGGACGGCGTTGATGCGGGTCTGGTAGCCCCGCCCATGATTCTTGAACCAGCCGAGCACGTCTTCATCGATGCCGATGTGAATGTAGCTTTTGGCCGGAACGGAAATCGCCTTCGCCCAGGTCTCATCGTCCATCGGTGGGTTGTCGCTATCGGCTTGCATCGCCGCCTCGATATCGGCTTCGGGCAGCGCTTTCAGACGCGCCCAATCGGTTCTGCCCACGCTTGCGCCTTTGCGCGGGCGTGAAGAGCCATCGGACTTCTTGACTGTCAGAACACCATCGATCAGCATCGCCTTGGTCCGGTCAGCGGTTGTCATAGCGCGATCTTTCCTTGGAGTTGCAAAGCCTTGCGGAAATAAGCCGAATCCTGTTGCCGCGCGGCGTGTAGACGATATTCAGGATTACTTCGAAACATCGTGCCAGCATGATGATGCGTTGCTCGCCGTAATCCGCCCGGATATCCTCGACATGAATAGCCCGGTCGTCTTCAAACGCAGATCCCAGATCGGGAAAATCGATGCCGTGCTTTTCAAAATTCGCGGAGCGCTTGGCCTCATCCCATTCGAATTCGACCGGCGTCCTCATGATTAAATATACATAATTATGTATATAATGACAACGTTGATTGCAACGAATGCCTCAAATCAGCCCCAGGCCCTTGAAGCTCGCATGGCCGTCGCGGCCGACGATGATGTGGTCGTGGATGGCGATGCCGAGCGGCTTGGCGATGTCGACGAGGTCGCGGGTCATGCGGACATCGGCGCCGGAGGGGGAGGGGTCGCCCGAGGGGTGATTGTGGACGAGGATCAGCGCCGAGGCCGAGAGTTCGAGGGCGCGTTTCAGGACTTCGCGCGGGTAGACGGGCGTGTGATCGACGGTGCCGGTCTGCTGGACCTCGTCCGCGATCAGGCCGTTCTTCTTGTCGAGGAAGAGGATGCGGAATTCCTCGCGGGTCGCGAAGGCCATGGCCGTGCGGCAATAGTCGATGACCGTGCTCCAGGACGACAGCAATGTGCGCTTGGCGACCGCGCCGCGCGTCAGGCGACGGGCCGCCGCCTCGGCGATCTTGAGATCGCGGGCGACGCTCAGGCCCACGCCATCGACTTCGGCCAGCCGGGCCACGGGCGCGCCCAGAACCTCGGCGAAGGAGCCGAAGCGGCGGATCAGGTCCTTGGCGATGGGTTTGACATCGCGGCGCGGCACCGAGCGGAACAGCAGCAGTTCCAGCAACTCGTAATCGGGCAGGGCCTCGCCGCCGATCTGGTCGAAACGCTCCCGCAGCCGGTCGCGATGGCCGAGGTAATGCGGCGTCGCGGCGGGCGCGGGCTTGTCGCTCACGTCAGCCTGGGGTGCCGGTCGCGGCAACGGGATCGTCGAGGCCCGCCGGCGAAAGCGTGAAAATCTCGCAGCCAGCTTCCGTCACGCCGATGGTGTGCTCGTATTGCGCCGACAGCGAGCGGTC
>JAESGE010000176.1_pt1 | contig 34985 bp, 32 predicted proteins | sample 9269601 | NCBI WGS metagenome assembly JAESGE01 (sample SAMN14515569, study PRJNA621662) | algae metagenome | isolation source: Tolypothrix brevis GSE-NOS-MK-07-07A and co-occurring heterotrophs from wet... | place: USA: Grand Staircase Escalante National Monument, Utah | collected 2006-04-16
CTAGATCATCAAGACAACATAGGTATTATCCGTCTTTCAATACCCCTGTCAATTAGCGATCGCCCGAAAATTTCCCTGTTTTCACTCACTTCACCTTTTGACAACTTTGTCAATGCGTAAGTCCTAACTTTGAGCAACTGCCACCAAAGGTGTTGCTGCCAGAGATAGACTTAAAAATAAAGCAACAAATTTTAAACACCGCATATCTCTTATAAAAATGGGGAGCGGGGAATGGAAAGACCTCATAACCGCGACTTTTTAACGTACTAACGGCTACCCTTCGGGAAAGCTTCGCTAACAGCCGTTAAAATCCTCAGGGACGAGCAGTGAAATCCTCAGGGACGAGCGGTAAACCGCTCACTACGAAGGAGTATTTTACATTTAATTTCGCCCACTTACTTAAAAGGCAATCATTTAGACGAATATGCTGAAAAATAGTTCTTTATGACAATACATATTCTACAAATATAAGTAGCCAAGATGAACTGCGTACAGCATAGTTTATTAGACATAGGTGTGAAAAATAATGTAGAGACGTAGCACTGCTACGTCTAATCAAGGGTTTCGGTTAACGCATAATTAAATTCCGTCGATGTTTATTAGACATAGGTGTGGAAAATAATGTAGAGACGTAGCACTGCTACGTCTAATCAAGGGTTTCGGTTAACACATACAGGACTTACGCATTTTAACGAGAAACTGTCATAGTGAAGTGTAGTGTTAGCGAAACGAAGTATCTCGGAGATTCTTCGTTTCGCTCAGTATGACATTTTCGACTTTGCGTAAGTCCTAACATAATTAAATTCGGTCGATGTTTATTAGACATCACGGAAAAAGAGACGTAGCACTGCTACGTCTCTACAAGGGTTATAAATAACGTATATTTAAATTTGGTCGATGTCTATTACCGAACAGCTTGACTACGACGAGTTTTCATTAAGCCTAATAGTGCGATCGCAAACATTGCCGCAACTACAGAAGGTTCTGGTATTTTAGCTGCTCCACGAGCATTGGCTTTACCAATATCAACTGCAAACACTGCATCGTTATAATCTTTGTCACCACCACCCGATAAATCCTCGAAACCTAGCACCACATAGTCTTTATAGTAATAAGCGATAACGTGTTGCAAACCATCTGGATTAAGAGCTTGATTTAAACCAAAGACACTTTTAACTCCATTTTCATAGACACCACCGTTAATGTCGTTAGGAACTAACTGAAAATCCAATTTTGTTCCAGCTTGAAATAAGCCAAGATTCACCCCGTCACCGACATTCAATGGTCTATTGGGTGCAACTGTGCCTGGTAGCGCGTCGTTCGGATTTGGGCAAAACTTACTAAAATTAGTGAAGCCACTATCGCCAGTATTACAAGAGCTATCGCCGAAAATTTTGCCTGTCTGAACTTGAGAGCCGGTAGTCGCTGTGAAATCCAAGCGATCGCGATAATCTCCAGCCGTTTCCCCGATAAAGTATACTTTGGGATCATAGTCAAACTTTAACGTTAGGTCAGATAGATCAATCTGTTTTGCCTGAATCGTCTCAGGGGACAAATAGCGACGTTCTTCACCAACAAAAGCTCTAAAGTCTTGCAGAATATTTTGGAAATTAGCAGGAGCTTCATCTCGACTTTTGATCTCAAAAGCGCTTGCAGGTGCAGCGATTGAGAATAAGCCAGTTCCTAAAGCGGCAGCGAGTAAACTACGAAAAATTTTCTTTTTCATAATTGTCTTTATTTCACTCACGTATCAATTTTGTTTGCTAAATAGGGGTTGCTGATTTCATGTATGACGCAGGATTTTACATAATACCAAAATCCTTGATTAGACGTAGCACTGCTACGTCTCTACATCCAGATTCATACCTCAATTCAGCAACGCCAATATATCTATAGTTGACACTCTGATTTTTTATGCATAGTCAAAGTAAATTTGGCTATTCTCCAAATATAAATGCTTACCCCTGTTTACGATTATAATACGCTACTAAAAGTACAAACAAACTCATTCCCACGAGATATTTTAAGGGATTTGGTACGTTAGGGTTGGGAGAAAAAAAGCCTTCGATAGTACCAGCGATTATCAACATTGGGACAATGCCAAATACTAACTGTACTGCCAGAGAGCCGTAAAACTTGAGTGCGTCGCGACGGTTATATTTTCCGGGAAATAAAATTGCTCTAGCCAGTAAAAAACCTGCACCACCAGCAAAAAAGATAGCGGGTAATTCTAGGGAACCGTGGGGAAATACAAACGCCCAAAAGGGATAGGCAAGGTTATTTTGACTAACTAAAGTGGCAAGGGAACCAATTAATAAACCATTAAACCATAATAAGAATGTGGTGTAAATTCCCCCTGTCATCCCACCTGCGATCGCGCCAAAGGATACTGATAAGTTATTAATGGTAATATTACTTGATGCTAAAGGTTCAATCCCAACTATTGACCCCATCCACAATTTATGCTCATCTCGCACCTGGGTAATTAAGCTTTCGGGGACGAGAAGTGATATAAAGGTGGGATCTTGCCACGCATACCACCAACCAATTAATGCTCCCAGCAAAAATGTCGCAGTCGCAGCAGCGATGTATAAAAATGTTTGCTGCACCACTGCTGGTAATCCCCAACTATAAAATTCCACCACCGCTTGCCATTCTTGTCGTCTTGAACCTTGATAAATCTGCGTATAAGCGCGAGTTGTCAAAAAATGTAAACTTTGCGTCAAAGTATTGCCTACTTTTTGAGTTTGAGCGCGGGCTAAATCTGCTGCCACTGAACGGTATAAACTCGCTAATTCTCTAATTTCCGTTGCTTGGAGTGACTTGATTCCTTTTTTTTCTACTTGTGTTAATAAAGTATCTAAACGCTGCCAATTTGGTTCTCGTCGAGAAATCCAACGTTGAATATTCATAAACTTTGGGAATACTTAATTGAAGTTATCTTAAGATAGCTTCAAATTGCAAATTTAATTTACAACAGAATTTAGCATTATGTCTCTTAATTACGGTTCTCCCAGCCCAATACAACCACTTAGCCTCGGCAATGTCGTCAGTGCCGGACTGCGGTTATATCGTTCTCACCTCAAATCTTATCTTAAATTAGCATTCAATGCTTATTTGTGGATATTTGTACCAATTTATGGTTGGGCAAAATGTGGAGCAATTTTAGCTTTAATATCTCGGTTAGCCTTTGGGGAATTGGTGGATCAACCCGAACCTGTTGAAGGTGGTCGCAGAATTGTCAATTCGCGCATGTGGCAGTTTTTTATTATGGGTTTGTTAATGTTTGGAATTGGCGTAGGTTTAATAATTCCCTTTTCTATTTTTATCGGGATTATTACCGCTATTTTTGTTGGCAGTTTCGCCGCAGGTGGAAGCATCAACCCAACTATAATATTGGCTGTTTCTTTGTTAACACTGATTTTGATACCAGTTTTCTTTATTGCTGTGCTTTGGGTACAAGCTCGCTTTTTTGTTGTGGAACTTCCCCTTGCTATTGAAGACAATGTTGATGGAATATCTACAATTGGTCGCAGTTGGGAATTAACAAAAGGACATGCTTGGCGAATTGTAGCAATTTTATTTGTGGGTTATTTAATTACGATACCGATACAAATTCCCTTTGCTGTTCTTAGCACTATTATTCAGTTAGCTTTAGTATCTTTATCTCAAGAAAATCGTAACCTCATTTTTCTTCCGCAACTGGTGAATCTAATTATGAATTTAATAAGTGCTGCGTTGGTTGTACCTTTTTGGCAGTCCATCAAAGCAGTAGTTTATTATGACTTGCGGAGTCGTCGGGAAGGAATGGGATTGAAGTTACGAGACCGGGAAATTTAAACTTAAGTAAAAAAACTGCTATGCACTTATTCAACAGAATTAAATTTCGCACACCCGAAAGTGTAGAACTAGAATTTACTCTTGCCGGCATCGGTAATCGCGCTTGGGCATTGTTAATTGATTATCTCGTTTTGACTGCGATAATGACGGTATTTATTGCTGTCTGGGTGACTCTTGCTGTGCAGTTAGGGTATTTGTGGACAGGGATTTTTGGCAATCAGGTGAATTTGTGGTTAATAGCGATCGCATTCATCGCCAGCTTTGCTATTTACTCAGGTTACTTTGTCTTCTTTGAAACTTTATGGCAAGGTCAAACTCCCGGCAAACGCTTTGCGAAAATTCGCGTTGTTCGAGATGATGGTACACCTGTTGGTTTGCAACAAACAACATTACGCGCTTTGCTTAGACCGATTGATGAATTTTTCTATCTTGGCACTTTATTTATTATCTTTAATAATAGAGAAAAGCGCATAGGTGATTTAGCTGCTGGTACAATTGTTATTCAAGTTCAAAGACCTCTTGCATCAACAACTTTAACAATTTCTGAACAGGCAAAGCCGATATATGAGCATTTGCTGCAAGTTACCGATTTATCAGCATTATTGCCTGATGATTTTGCTGTTATTCGGGAATATTTACTTAGACGCGGTGTCATGTCAACAAAAGCAAGAATGAATCTGGCTTTACAATTGACTAAGCAGGTTCAAGACATTATCGATTTACAAAAGTTACCAGAAAACGTTGTCCCCGATGTCTTTTTGGAAGCTGTTTATTTGGCTTATAAAGCAATAGAGTTTAGTTAAGGATTTTTGATATGGTTCCCAACACGACGGGAGCGGTTCCAATACGGTTCGGATAAGATTTTTTGATGAAAATTATAGATCACAAAGACGCAAGGGAATCGCCGTCTCTACAAAAGACTTATTATTGTAAAGACGGCGATTCCCTTGCGTCTCTTGCCTTAACTTCAAAACGATGTTTGGGTACTTCAAAACGATGTTTGGGTACTTCAAAACGATATTTAGGTACTTCAAAACGATATTTAGGTACTTCAAAACGATATTTAGGTACTTCAAAACGATATTTAGGTACTTCAAAACGATATTTGGGTACTTCAAAACGATATTGAGGTACTTCAAAACGATATTGAGGTACTTCAACACGATGTTTGGGTACTTCAAAACGATATTTGGGTACTTCAAAACGATATTGAGGTACTTCAAAACGATATTGAGGTACTTCAAAACGATATTGAGGTACTTCAAAACGATATAAGAAGAGGGAAAGATTTTAGCGTAAGTGATTACGCAAAATTATTTATGTCATTGCGAGCGAAATGAAATGTAGCAAAGCAATCTCCAAACCCTTGCGATTGCTTCATTCCGCTTCGCTCCATTCGCAATGACAAATATATATTTAATTTTGCACAACTACTTAGCTAAAAGTGAGGGTGAGGTTTTGCAGGATGTGTGTTATACCATTTCTGTGTGAAGCTGCGCCTAATTTAGCCCACGCAGGTGTTCCTTGTACGTGTAGCCGCGAGTTTACTCGTCGGGTTATTAAGCGCAGCCTCATAAAGAATTGGTATTACAGGGTAGTCCCCATAAAGAAGGAATTATTAAGAGAAAAATCTCGCTCCCGATTGTGGGATAATCTTAAATAGGTGAAAATGTGCCGAAAGAAGTAAGATGAAGCTGGCAGCAAGAGTAAGTCAAGTATCCCCTTCGTTAACCTTAGCGATCGCAGCCAAGGCTAAGGCAATGAAGGCTGAAGGTATCGATGTTTGTAGTTTTAGCGCTGGAGAACCGGATTTTGACACCCCGGCTCACATCAAAGCCGCAGCGGTAAAGGCTTTAGATGAAAACAAAACCAAGTATGGTGCAGCGTCTGGTGAACCAAAGTTAAGAGAAGCGATCGCTCACAAGTTAAAAACAGACAATCATCTCGATTACAAAGCAGAAAATGTCATCGTCTGCAATGGCGGTAAGCATTCTCTCTACAACTTAATTGTCGCACTAATCGACCCAGGCGATGAAGTAATTATCCCCGCTCCCTACTGGCTAAGTTATCCAGAAATGGTAATTTTGTCGGGTGGTGTTCCGGTGATTGTACCTACAGATGCTTCCACAGGTTATAAAATTACACCCGCAAAACTGCGAGAAGCAATCACACCGAAAACAAAGCTATTTGTCCTCAATTCCCCCTCAAATCCTACCGGGATGGTATATACCCCGGAAGAAATTAAAGCTATAGCAGAGATTATAGTTGAAAAAGATATACTTGTTGTCTCCGACGAGATTTATGAGAAAATACTCTACGACGGTGCAGAACATTTGTGCATCGGTTCTCTAGGAAAAGAGATTTTCGATCGCACTATTGTCAGTAACGGCTTTGCGAAAGCTTACTCAATGACCGGATGGCGCATTGGTTATCTAGCTGGACCAATCGAAATCATTAAAGCGACAATCACGATCCAAAGTCATAGTACATCAAATGTGTGTAGCTTTGCTCAATATGGCGCGATCGCAGCATTAGAATCGAATCAAGACTGTGTAGAAGAAATGCGTCAAGCTTTTGCCAAACGTCGGCAAGTCATGCTTGATAGACTTAACGCTATTCCCGGTTTAACTTGTGAAAAGCCAGATGGTGCATTTTACATGTTTCCCGACATCAGCAAACTCGGTATCAAATCCCTAGAATTTTGTGACGCTTTGCTAGAAAAAGAGCAAGTCGCAGTCATTCCCGGAGTCGCTTTTGGTGCCGATAACAATATTCGTCTTTCTTACGCTACCGATATGGCAACAATAGAGAAAGGAATGGATAGATTAGAGAAATTTGTGCGATCGTGTGTTTAGTCAAGAGTCAATAGTCAAGAGTCAAAGTTTCGTGTTCCAAACTTTGAACTTTACACCATTTCTTTATAAGCATACGCCTAATTAGCCCACGCAGGTGGGCTTTGTTCCTATAGCCGCGATTTTAATCGTCAGGGCTTTGACAAATGCTCGACAACGCGCTCTGCAACAAGCTTGGCAATATTGGATAATTAATAGGCAAATAGCTCCTCTTATAGTTTAATCAAAGAGCCTAAAGCACACGCAGCATATGTTAGAATTGTGGACTACTTTTTTTACATCATCTCCATTTATTCCCCACGGTCACTGTTATCTCTGGAAAACAAATTTAGTCGGGCTACACTTATTATCCGACGGATTCACCGCCCTAGCTTATTATTCCATCCCCATCACACTGTTCTGCTTTGTCCGGCAGCGACGGGATTTGCCGTTTGACTGGATATTTTTGTTGTTTGCTGCCTTCATCGTCGCTTGTGGCACCACCCACTTGATGGAGATTTGGACGCTGTGGTATCCTACCTATTGGTTATCAGGAGCAATCAAAGCCGTTACGGCAATGATATCTGTATTTACCGCCTTCCAACTAGTAGAGTTAGTGCCGCAAGCGTTAGCGCTTCCAAGTCCAGCGCAACTAGAGCAAGCTAATCAACAACTGCAAATACAAATTGGTGAACGTGTGCGGGTAGAGGAGGAGCTAAGAAAATATCAGGATAATCTCGAACACTTGGTAGCGCAACGTAGCAATGAACTTATGCAGATTAACGCACAATTACAGCAGGAAATTGTCGAACGTCAGCATACAGAAGTAGCGCTACGTCAAAGTCAAGAAACCATCAGGCAACAACTGACAGAGATTGAAGCTATTTATACTAATGCTCCCATTGGACTGTGTATGTTGGATACCAATTTCCGATATATTCGTGTCAACAAGCAGCTAGCCGAAATCAATGGCATTTCAGAATCAGAACATCTGGGACGAACTGTACACGAAGTATTGGCAGAGTTAGGAGATGTGCAGAAGCCAGTTTTTGAGGAGATAATTGCCACGAGATTACCGATTCTCAATCGTGAAGTCCACGGTGAGACTCCAGCGCAACCGGGCATTGAACGGTCATGGCTCCTTAGTTATTATCCCCTGGAAGATAGCGATCGCCAAGTCGCAAGTATTAATATTATTGTCCAAGAAATTACCGAACGCAAGCGAGCCGAACAAGAACGGGAAGCGCTATACGCTCGTGAACAATTTGCCCGTCAACAAGCTGAAAATGCCAACCGTGTTAAAGATCAGTTTCTTGCCGTTCTCTCCCACGAACTCCGCACACCACTTAATCCCATCTTGGGGTGGGCAAAACTGCTGCAAACTCGCTCTTTTGATAATGCTACCCTTCTTAAGGCACTCAGTACCATCGAACGCAATGCCAAATTGCAGATTCAACTGATTGATGACTTACTTGATGTCTCCCGGATTCTCGGCAATAAGCTGATTCTAGAAATTAGTTCTGTAGATTTATCAGCTGTAATTACATCTGCATTAGAAACAGTGCGCTGGGCAGCAGAAACTAAAGCTATCAAAATTCACCTTCAAATTGACCCGAATGTAAATTTTGTTTACGGTGATTTTAATCGTCTCCACCAAGTTATCGGAAATCTGCTCTCTAACGCTGTCAAGTTTACACCCTCTGGTGGACAGGTAGAAATTTCTTTAAGGCAGTATAACTCTTGCGTTGAAATTAACCTCAGTGACACGGGTAAGGGTATTAGTGCTGATTTTCTGCCCCATATATTTGAATACTTCCAACAAGCAGATAGTAGCATAACCAGACAGTTTGGCGGGCTGGGGTTGGGATTAGCGATCGTGCGTAATCTGGTAGACTTGCATGGGGGGAGTGTAACGGTAGAGAGTCCGGGAGAAAATCAAGGTACAACCTTTAGCGTGAAATTACCTTTGGTTCCTGCTTCGCTTTTGTTGCCTAAAAATAAGTCAACTGAATCTTCAACTCCAACAAATCATATATTGTAGAGACGTTCCGCCGGAACGTCTCTACGACGGTTAAATCAACTTCATTTCGCGCAAAGAGTGATGTAATCTCTTCGCTTCGTCGGGGTTATACTTCTCATGAAGGACGATCGCTTTGCCAAAAGCTGATAAACTATCTTGAAGATTGCCTAATTTTAACCAAGCAACACCCAAGTTTTGATAAGCTTCTGCATAGTTGGGATTTAATTTAATCGCTTGAGTATAAGATGCGATCGCTTCATTCAACAATCCCAAAGCCTTAAATGTCATTCCCATGTTATAATGTCCGGCAGCAAAATTAGGATCGATTCGCAAAGCTGTTTCATAAGCTGTTTTTGCGCTCTTTAAATCTCCCCCTGCCTTGAGTAAGTTACCCAGATTGTTGTATGCTCCTAATTTGAGCATTGGGTAAATATGCAACTTGATTGCAGCTTGATAGTGAGCAATCGCTTGTTTCGGATTTTGCAATCGACTGTAAGCAATGCCTAAATGATAGTAAAGTTCATATAAAATATCATCATTAACTTGTTTAGAAGCAACACCTTTAATCAGCAACTCTAAACCTTGGGCAATTTTACCAGTCTGCACATATAAAGCACCTAGCTTGCTGCATACATAGGGATCATCAGGATGATTGACAAGAAAACTTTCCATCGCTGCTTGTGCTTTCGCATATTTATTTTGTTGAGCGATCGCGTTTTTTTGGTATCCTTCATGGAGAATTGCCACCTCTGGTAAATAGCCTACCTGCCAATCCGGTTCTTTAGCTAAAATTGCCGATATACTATCATCAACCAAAGCATGATATGGACGGGAAAAGCTGATACCTGGATGATTTTTAAACAAGCGCGAAACCATAGAATAAGGAGATTGTTCTGCACCAACTTCATGTCGCACTAAGTTAATTAAAATATACAAATCACTTTGTATTGCTTCGTGAATATGCGGTACGATTTGAGTCGTCAAAGTTTCATCCGCATCCAATACCAAAATCCAATCACCTGTAACGTATTTTAGAGCATCATTGCGGGCTGCACTAAAGTCATTGCACCATTTAAAGTGATGAACTTCTGCACCGAATTGTTTAGCAATATCAGGAGTTTTATCTGTAGAACCTGTATCCAGGACGATTATTTCATTTACAATATGTTTAACACTACCCAGACATTTAGGTAGTGCTGTTTCTTCGTCTTTAACAATCATGCATAAACTGAGCTTCATAACTTGCCGTCGTCCAAAGTTATTATAATCATAGCCTTCGGGTTCATGCTTTTCATTCGCCCCACCTATTTAGGGACGATACTTTTTAATCGACTCCAATACTTGTTGAGACAACGCTCTATTTCCTTGCTGTAGAAATAGTTCAGCTGCTTTTTGCCAATCAGCTAATGCCCGTTGCTTATCTCCCAACTCTTTGTGTACAATACCCCGGTTGTTGTAGGCTTCGGCAAAGTTAGGATTAATTTTGATGGCTTGATTGTAATCAGCTAATGCTCCTTGCATATCTCCCATCTCTTTGCGGACAACACCTCGGTTAATGTAGGCTTCGCTATAGTTAGGATTAATTTTGATGGCTTGATTGTAATCAGCTAATGCTCCTTGCATATTTCCCATCTCAGCGCGGATAACACCCCGATTGTAATAAGCTGCAACATAGTTGGGATTAATTTTGATGGCTTGATTGTAATCTTCTATTGCCTTCTGCTTGTCTCCTAAAGCAGAGCGGGCATTACCCCGGTTGTAGTATGCTTCGCTATAGTTGGGATTAATTTTGATGGCTTGATTGTAATCTTTTATTGCTAATAACTTTTCTCCTAAAGCAGAGTGAGCAATACCTCGATTGTAGTATGCTTCACCATAGTTGGGATTAATTTTGATGGCTTGATTGTAATCTTTTATTGCTAAAAGTTTGTTTGCCAAATCAAAATGGACACTACCCCGATTGTTGTAGACATCTGCATTCTTGGAATCAATTTTAATCGCTTGATTGTAATCAGCTAATGCTAATAACTTTTCTCCCATCTCAGCGTGGATAACACCCCGGTTGTAGTAAGCTGCGGCAAAGTTAGGATTAATCTTGATAGCAGTATTGTAATCAGCTAATGCTTGTTGCTTATCTCCCAAATACTTGCGGGCAATACCCCTGTTGTTGTAAGCATAAGCGTAGTTGGGATTGAGGCGAATTGCTTGATTTAAATCTTCTATAGCCCCTTTATAATCTTTTCGAGCATACTTTTGATTCGCTTCGATATAAAAATTATCCGCTTTCGACGACATTGCTGTAACTACATTCGGTAGTTTTACTCCCACATCTACCCCAATCACCAACATTTGCCGCAAACAAGAATAAATAGTAGTCCCTAAAGCCCCAACTATTACAACCTCTCGAGATTCACCTTCTAAAGCTTCAGTAATCGCTCTACCGTGAATTCCTACTAATTCCCCTTCCTCATTTAGTATAGCGCCGCCACTCATACCGGATGACGTGCGACTATCATAGCTAAGGTCATAACCATCACGCTGGGAACCCTTAGCATCCACCTTGCCCTCTTTGAGCCTAAAATCAACATTGGGAGCTGCTGCCGTCTTTGCAGGAAACCCCGCAACGTAAATTAGTGCACTTTTCGTAATTTTATCAGAGTCGCCGATCTTCGCGGTTGTATATTTTTGATTGGTATTAAATTCAACAACTGCCAAATCCAAATTTCCCAGAGGTTTTATATTTTTGATTTGATGACTTTGTTTATCAGGGGTGATTATTTGTTTCTTTCCCCTTTTCACCACATGATCCGCAGTCAAGAGCGTGTAAGTATTGTTTGAGCGGTTGACAAGAATTCCCGAACCCGCAAGGCTAGGATTTTCACTGTCAACTATTTGCACAGTAATTTCTCTGGCAATGTCTTCCACTTCTGATGCAGACAGTCCGAATGCTACTTGAGATTCTACCAGCAACACTAATAAACCAATCAGCACTGGCGAAAGTGGGTGATAATACTTCATCATTCTTCATCATTTAATTTTTTCTAAAAGTTTCTTAATAGACATCCACCGAATTTAACTATGTCTTACCTAAAATCCTTGTAGAGACGCGACGCCAGACGCTACAACGCTCGTGACCTCCCTTCTCCTCGCGGAGACGCTTCGCGAACGGGTTCGCCACTTCGACGGGACGATACAGGCAACCGCCGAGTGGACTCACCGCAACGCGCTGGCTCAAATTTCGCCTCTCTACTTTTTTGGAGATGTCTAATCGCAATCCTAAATCCCACATGAAAATTCGCTATGTTAACATTCCCCACTTCTTCAAGAAATCGGTGAATCTAGGTGTTCACCAATCTGTTCATCAGACTGGTATAGGGTGAATTATACTGGGTCAACACTGCCGACAATTTTTATCATTCAGGTTTTAAATTACTTAAATATGTCTCAAAGTCAATATACACTTGAGAGTCATCGCTACTTTGATTGTGTATTACACTCCCAGCTAAACCACGCCGGTCTAATAACCTTTCCAAAACAGTTTTGCCATTATCACCACGCTTGAGAGTGAATAATACAGTGGCATTGGTGCAAGCATCGTTTGTACTCACAACAGCACATATAACAGATTGTTCATTTATCGTCCCTGTGATGATAGTTTTGAGATTCCCATTGTCATAACTTTTCTGAAATCTCCGCGATACCTCTTGACAACGTTTTAGCGGTGTTAAAAAAGAATAAGAAGAAACCCAGCGAATTATTGGCATCTTCCTCCCATCTTCTCGACGCGCAAACGTTGTAGGTATACCTTTGCTCTCCTCGCAAAAAAACTTCATGTTATTAGCATAACTAGGCTGATTGGTTGTAGTTGCGGCAAATACGGTTAGTAATGCCATATTGCAAAGTCTAGCAGCCTTCCTCAACATTGGATTGAGCAATTTATACATCATAACAAATACAAGAACTCCTAAACAAATGTATACTTAAGTAGATGAAAACATCATAGCTTACAAAGATAATTTATAACATTTTGCGACTATATTTTAGGTATAGGAGTAAACACTTCTGTTTTCAAATAAAAGAGCTTTCAACCAACCCTTGTGTAGGTTTTAACCTGATGATAAGTGATGCAAGCTATGACAAAGTTGACTTTTGTAATTTTCTCATATATTTCTTTGCCTAAATAAATATTAGTATTGATATACCATTGCTATACCCCCAGTTAAAATGTGTGCGAAAATCGTCATCAAATAATGTAATAACTTCCAGTACCTAGAGTGACTCTCATGCAATCTCAAAAGCTTGGCGGACGCTACCAAATTCTCAAATATCTAGGAGAAGGGACTTTTGGAGTTACTTTTGTGGCTGAAGATATGCAACGACCGAAGAATCCTCAGTGCGTTGTCAAGCAGTTTAAACCAAAAGCCATCGATCCGTACACGTTAGGAGAAGCACAACGTCTTTTTCAGCAAGAAGCCGAAACCCTAGAAATGTTAGGAAAACATGACCAAATCCCTTCTCTTCTAGCTCACTTTGACGAAAATCAAGAATTTTATTTGGTTCAGGAGTTTATTGAAGGTCACGATTTAAGTGCTGAACTGCCTAAAGGCAAACAACTCAGCGAAGCTTATGTCACTGAAACTTTAGAACATATTCTCGAAGTTCTAGCTTTTGTCCATCAGCACAAAATCATTCATCGAGATATCAAACCATCAAATATCCGACGACGCAAAGATGGTAAAATTGTGCTGATTGACTTTGGCGCGGTTAAACAAATCACTACCCAAGTTGTAAATGCTGAGGGACAAACGAATTTTTCCGTTGCCATTGGCACTCCTGGTTATATGCCGAGTGAACAACGTAGTTCTAACCCGCAATTCAGCAGCGATGTCTACGCAGTGGGAATGATTGGTATCCAAGCACTCACAGGAATACCCCCGGAGAGTTTCCAAAAAGATCCTGAAACAGGCGAAATTGTTTGGCGCAATCATGCACAAGTAAGCCAAGAATTAGCAGACATTTTAGATAAAATGGTGTGCTATGACTTTCGTCAACGTTACCACTCAGCAGCGCTTGTACTGGAAGCTCTAGAGGCTATAGCACCTTTGGGCACAAAAGTACAAAATCAAACAGGTGCATTGCCAGTTCTAGAGGCTTCACCACCTTCGGGCATAGGAATACACAATCAAGTAACAGTAATTACTCAGTCTTCCATCGTCAATCCAACTATACCAACGGAGGAGTTGCGATCGCCCAGAAAATTTATTATTGGTTCAGCGATCGCAGGAGTACTTGCAATAAGTATTGGTATATGGTATTATATTGCTTTTTTGAAACCAACATTAGCACCAGAAAATTTTGTAACTTATGAAAACTCAAGTGTCGGGATAAAAATGAAATATCCACAAAGCTGGCAAAGACGAGATCTAGACAATTTTATTACTGGTGAAGTGGTTGCATTCGTATCTTCAAAACAAAGTGATGCAGACAAATTTCAAGAAAAACTCACTATCAGCGTTGAAAATTTTTCTGGAACATTAGAGGATTTTAGCGATACATCGACTAAGGACATCAACAATCATCTGGTAAAACCTCAAATCAAGAAGCCAAGGGAGGCAACACTTGGAAATAAATTAGCGTATGAATTAATTTATACAGGCAATGACGGAGGAAATGATTTAAAAAGTATGCAAATCTTTACTTTAAAAGGTGAGAAAGCATACGTAATTACTTACACAGCAACAAGAGATAGTTACAATGACTTTATCCAAACAGCAGAGACAATGATTAAATCATTTGAAATGGAATAGAAATGTTCGATTATAGAAAGTCTTTACAATAGGCATAGGAGTGAAAATGAATGTAGAGACGTAGCACTGCTACGTCTAATCAAGGGTTTCAGATATAGACATAGGAGTGTGAAAATGAATGTTTTGAACACGTATGTGATTCAAATGAGAACCGCTATAGTGCTGGTGCTTTTTTGAGAATAAAAACTCATAATTTAATCTCCAACAAACTTGATAACAGTCTCTATCGGCACAGCCCAACTGAGGTGAGTAATCTTTTGGTGCAAAGCTGTGTCAGCTTCTGAACCATCAACAAACACAGAAGGCATATCCCATAATGGATAAGCGTGCATTCCATTCACACCCACAACTTCACCTCGACGATTTAACAATGGTCCGCCGCTCATGCCCTTTTCGATATTATTAGTATACCCAAACTGATATCCTCCCTCTAAAGCTTTGTGCAGCGTCAGCGATATCTTACCAGTAGTCAAGACAAAGCCTTTTTTTTCAGTTTCCTCTTCTACAAAAGGGAAGCCAGCAGCAAACACTTCATCCCCCACCGCCGGTGAAGAACCAAAAGATGCCACATCATAAATTATGCCAGTGCTGCGGAACTGCAATAAAGCTAAATCATTTTGCCCAAAGCGACTAATAGACCGCACATCAGCCAACCAGATCCGATTATCGTTTGTCTGAATGCGATACGGGGGGTTATCTGTTCGCAAAACATGAGCATTCGTCAACACAGTATAAAAGTACCCCTGCCTATTCAGTAAAATTCCTGAGCCCAAGATATCTTTCGATATTACCTTCACCGTAATAGCTTGCCCTCGCTTCTCCAACTGTTTTATCGATAGTTGAGTAAATGATAATTGTGGTTTTGCAAGCTTACTACTACTGACATTTACTGACCATGTTGAGAACATGATACATAAACAGCCCACACAGGCAATCAGTGTAAATTTACGCCAATTCATTTCATTTAATTTTTTGGGTTATTTCCTCATCCCTATTACTGCCAAAGCACGCCGATAAAATAATTGGTGTGCAGGAGCGTTAAAGCTTTGCCACGTTTGAGAGTGAATAACAGAGTTCTATCTGTACAAAGATTCGTGTAAACTCAATCAAAACTTGACTAGATATTTTTCTTTTCATAAATACAACTTAGTAAAAAGGGTTAATAACACTAATGTTGCTCTACGCTTACTTGCTAAATCAAATTGCATTATATCGGAATATACTTAATATATATCAGGACACCATTGCTTATTTTTTAATATAATACATAACTGAGGATAAATTATTTTTTCTTGACAATAACTATAATAAATGGTAGATTTACTGACTAATTTATTTAGCCATTATCAACCGAACAACTTTACCACCGAGAGCCTTGAGGTTTGTGTCACAACCTTTACACATGATTTTCATCCTATCTTCACAAAGATTAAATACATTGGTTTGCGGTCATTCTCACTGCGGAGTGATGAAAGGACTATCGCAAATAGGTAATCTTGCTCAAGAGATGCCTTTTTGAATTAATATAAATAACAATTGAAACACTAAAAATTAGGGGTGACAAAGTGAAAAAGCAACCAGATTCATCTCCTGAAGAATTTAAAAAAGTCCAACCTGCCATGAAAAAAACCGGATTTATACCTAGGTCAATTGGCAGAACAATTAATAAAATCAAAAATGATTTTAATCCACAATCAGAGCAGCAATTTGTTCAAGATTACCGAGTTTCTAGAAATAGAACAATAACGGCAGTAAAATTTTTGGCAATGCTGGTTATCATACCACTTTTAGCGCAAATATTATCGAAACAATTAATAATAAGTCCTATATTAGAGCGCCTTAGAGGTGAAAATACACCCGAAATTTTCCTGAACTCGGAAATGGAAGAAGAAGCTCTCAACGAATTAAAGAGTTTTGAAAGACAACTTAAATTTAACAATTTGGTTCATCAAGCACCGCTGCTTTCTTCTGAGGTAATAGAAGAAAAAGTCAAATATAAAGCACTTGAACTTGCCGAAGAATTTATTGGTAAAAGCAATAATGCCATTAGCAATGTTTTTGCTGATTTGATATCACTAATTGCTTTTGGCGTAGTCATCGCTACAAGTAAAAGAGAAATTGTGATGGTCAAGTCTTTTATGGATGAAATTGTTTATGGTCTAAGTGATAGCGCTAAGGCTTTTTTAATTATTTTATTCACAGATATATTTGTCGGATTCCACTCACCACATGGATGGGAAGTTATTCTAGAAGGATTCTCAGAACATTTAGGTTTACCAGCAAATAGAAGCGTAATATTTTTATTTATCGCTACATTTCCTGTGATTTTAGACACGATATTTAAATATTGGATATTCCGCTATCTCAGTCGTTTATCTCCGTCAGCATTAGCTACTTTGAAAGAAATGGACGAGTAATTAAAAAATATCAATAGACATCTGGCAAAAAAGAGACGTAGCAGTGCTACGTCTCTACAATGGTTCTGGATAACGCATATTTAAATTGGGTCGATGTTTAATGTCTAGAAATGAGATAAAAAATATTTTTACAAAAAGATTAGTGCTTAAAGCTTTACAATACCTAAACAATTGAAAAATGCCTAACTTCAAATCCCTGCAATCCTTTTGGTTGTTCATACTCAACTACTACACTTTGAACCATAGCAGCAGGTGGTCCAGAATGACACCAGCGAATCATCTCTTCCACAACATTCTGCGCTCCCTCAAAGACTGCTTCCACGCGATTGTCGGGGAGATTTCGCACCCAGCCGTGCAATCCCAACTGGCTGGCTGTATTGACAGTGGTGTAGCGATAACCTACTCCTTGAACTCTCCCCGTAACAAATACGTGGGCGCAGATTTGCGGCGATGCTGTAAGACTTTCCATTGGATAACATACTCTTGACGATATCTAGTTTACCTGCTTTATTGACATAATATCTAGTTTTTTAGTTGAAAAAAGTGATTTTAATCCTAGTCATCATCGTTCACAGCCTTAACTAACTATTTTTTCTGGTCATCATTGCCAACGAACAACTAACATTTTTCCTTATGTCTAACCTCCCTCCACTCAATACCGAAACCATTTGGGCAATTCTTAATGAAGAAATTGATGATGCCGTAGTTAATAAATTGGTATGGCATTACTTAGGCTATCGCTACGACGAAACAACCGGACAATGGGACACTAGTCAAGTGTTACCAGAATGGCGGGATGAGTATCCAGAACCACCAAATTTTCTTGAAAATCGCCCCCCAACAGTTAAATTGACTCGTTCCATTCCTGCGGAAAACAAACAATTATTGAAAGAACAATTAGGGTTCAAAGGTTATAAAATCGGTGAATTTGGACCTCGACAAACTCGGAGAGCGACGGCGGCGAATTGGTTGTTAAGTTACATGCAACAAACTAACAGTAAATCTGAGTAATCAACCAGATTCGCAATTTTAAATAAGTAGATGGCTATCAATAAGCGGAATTTTGTAGTCAGCGGTTCTATCCCTTAAAACTTTGATATGAGCGGTAAACCGCTCATAACGAGTATTATAAGCTATTAAATGAACAGTTAAGCGATCGCTACAAAAAAATCAAGTATCCCTAAAACAAATATATCTAAAGATAGAGGTATTAATTTTGTAATTACTTCGCAAGAGCTATTGGCTTATTTTCAAAAAAATCTGAAAATACGAATAATTACACTTTCAAAGTAGAAATACTTTTTATGGCTAAACCAATTGAATTTAACTTATTTGCACCATACAACGAAGGAGCAGCGTTAATTGCTTCTTTTTCTGATTGGAAAGAAATTCCAATGGAAAAAGGTGATGACGGTTATTTTCGTACAACTGTTGAATTAAAAGACGGGGATTATCAATATAAATTCCGCGTTCAGTCAAAATCATGGTTTTTTGAACCAGACCAATGGGTGGATGTTACCGACCCTTACGCAACTGATATTGATGAAACAACTGGTAAGGATAACGGTATCGTACGGATTAAAGATGGTGAAAGAATTGTTGATACCTATGTGTGGAAACACGACGATAAACCTTTACCTGCTGACCATGAATTAGTTATTTATGAAATGCATATTGCAGACTTTTCTGGTGGTGAAGATGACCCTTACGCACGAGGAAAGTATAAGCACGTTGTTGAAAAATTAGATTATCTATCTGAATTAGGAATCAATGCTATTGAGTTGATGCCACTCAAGGAATATCCTGGTGATTATAGCTGGGGATATAATCCTCGGCACTTCTTTGCTACAGAATCAAGTTATGGTACTACAGATGGATTAAAACGTTTAATTGACGAGTGTCATGGTAGAGGCATTCGTGTCATTATGGATGGTATTTATAACCACTCAGAAGCATCAAGTCCTTTAACACAAATTGACCACGATTATTGGTATCATCACCAACCCCGCGACCCTGATAATAACTGGGGACCTGAGTTTAATTACGAACATTACGACGAGAAATTAGAAACTTATCCTGCTCGTAAATTTATCGGCGATACGGTACGTTATTGGATTCAGGAATATCATACAGATGGTATTCGTTACGATGCAGCACGGCAAATTGCTAACTACGATTTCATGCACTGGATTGTTCAGGAAACGAAAAAAACTGTTAACATGAAGCCTTTTTACAACGTTGCCGAACACATTCCAGAAACTACTAGCATCACCAATGTCGATGGACCAATGGATGGGTGCTGGCATGATAGTTTCTATCACTGTATTTTAGAACATATCTGCGGTGATACATTTGATTTAGAGCGCCTCAAAGATGTAATTGACTGCAAGCGTCAAGGCTTTTTGGGTGCTACAAATGTAGTTAATTATCTCACCAACCACGACCACAATCATGTTATGGTCGAGTTAGGAAATCGTCAAATTATTGATGAAGAAGCTTTTAGAAGAGCTAGATTGGGAGTTGCTATTCTCATGACAGCAGTTGGTGTACCTTTGATTTGGATGGGTGAAGAATTTGGCGAGTACAAACCCAAATCTCAAGAATCAGCTAAAATCGATTGGACACTGTTAAGTAATGGCTTAAATCGTGGGTTGTTTGATTACTATAAAGGCTTAATTAAGCTGCGTAAAGACAATCACGCACTCTACACTGAAAATATCGACTTTATCCACGAAAATCCAGAGGCAAAGGTACTAGCTTATAGCCGTTGGAATGATGAAGGTTCTCGTGTAGTTGTTGTAGCCAATTTCTCAGAAAATTTCTTAGGTGGTTATCACGTTCCTAACTTCCCTAGTGGTGGTACATGGCACGAGTGGACAGGTAATTATGATGTCGAAGCTGGTGATGATGGCATTTTGAGTGACTTGGGACCATATGAAGCGAAAGTATTTGTTTGGCAATAATGCGGTAGTAACGCTTTGCGGAAGTCACTCATTCAAAAGTAATATGGAGTAAGCTTTTTAGGGATTGAGAATGGTTGGTTTATTTACGCCGTGCTGTACTAGTGGTCTGTCAATTTTGTTTTGAGGGGTTTTTGGTAGTGCGGGCATCTTGCCCGCGTGAGCGAGACGCTCACACTACAGTCCATCATTTTTATATTGACAGACTACTAGTTAGATAATAAGGAAAAAAGAGGGGAAATATTTCTCCCCTTTTTTTGTTAATTTATATTACAAATATTGTTTATATGTGAATGAATTAAGATATATATTTTTTATTTGTAAATAAGTTTTGTTTTAAAATATCCATATGAATTTCGATGCTCATGTCATGTTTGGTTTACCGAACATATTTTAAAGACGTTCCACGGTCACGTCTCTACGATGATTGCAGTGTTTTTATGACTGTTAACATAATATGTAGCGCAAATTACGAAATAACCCTCATGCACAACAAGTTATTTAACACTAACATTAAAAGTTCACACGTTTTATTGACTCCAAATGATCTAAAGACAAAATTACCTTTAACAAAGTCGGCTGAAGAGAGTGTTTTAAAATTTAGGCAGGAAATCGGACATATTCTTGATTTTCAAGACAGGCGAAAATTTATCGTAGTTGGTCCATGCTCAATCCATGATACTAAAGCTGCGATCGCTTATTCTGAAAAACTAAAAACTCTGGCTAAAAAAGTCCAAGATAAACTCCTGCTAGTCATGCGGGTTTACTTTGAAAAACCCAGAACAACAGTGGGATGGAAAGGATTAATTAACGATCCTGATATGGATGATTCTTTCCATGTAGAAAAGGGTTTAGTAATGGCACGTACCCTACTATTACAAATTACTGAACTCGGATTACCCGCCGGCACAGAAGCGCTCGATCCCATTATACCGCAGTACATTAGCGAATTGATTTCTTGGTCGGCAATTGGCGCACGCACCACAGAATCACAAACCCACCGCGAAATGGCAAGCGGACTTTCCATGCCTGTAGGTTTCAAAAACGGCACTGATGGTAATATTCAAGTGGCTTTAAATGCCTTGGAATCAGCTCAAAGTCCACACCATTTTCTCGGAATTAATCATAAAGGACAAGTTAGCATATTTCAAACTAAAGGAAATGCCTATGGTCATGTTATTTTACGTGGCGGTAACGGTCAACCTAACTACGATGCTGCGAATGTCCAACAAGTGGAACATAAATTAAAAACAGCAGGTTTATCACCCAGAATTGTCATCGACTGTAGTCACGGTAATTCAAATAAAGACTACAGATTGCAACCTAAGGTTTTAGAGAATGTTATTCAACAAATCGTTGATGGCAATACTTCAATTGTCGGTATGATGTTGGAATCGAATTTATATGAAGGAAGTCAATCAATTTCTTCTCAATCAGAAGAATTAAAATATGGCGTTTCTGTGACTGACAAATGTATTGGCTGGGAAGAAACAGAACAAATTATTTTGGCGGCACACGCAAAGCTAAAGTAAAGGGGTAGCGACAAATGCAGAGACGTTCCGGCGGAACGTCTCTACTGTGTATTGATACCGAGTTGCGTCATAGATATCACCTCACCCCCTACCCCCTCTCCTTAACAAGGAGAGGGGAGATAAAGCATAGCTTTGTCGGGGTGAGGTTATGATGTGCAACCTGGTATGAAATTACAAAATTGTGCCGATTTCTTTCAAATAAACTCGTGTAAACGGTTCATCTATTCCCAAGTTGTACTCTTCAATCAAACCTTTGCGACGAATAGAAACGGTGTCTCCTTTCTTAATCACCACAGTAGAACCGTCGAAGACATCTCGTGTGAGAATCATCTCGGTTTCTGTGGGATTATTTAGAACTACCATGTTACTTCCTTGGTAAAACATGCCTTCATTTTCCCAAGTTTCTTCATCGTATTCGGCAATGAGTAAATCAAGTTTAGGATTACGCAACAAACTTAAAATGTTACTGTTGTAATCCTTATTGAAGATTTTTTTCGACCGATTCACAAAAACTGCATTTTGACAAACAGCACCGATTGTCCAATCAGGATGTTGCAAAAGTATATGATCAATGGTTTCTTGAAGTTCAGAAACTGTGATTTTATTAAAGGTGAGAATTGGTATTCTCGCATCTGTACCCGACTCAAAGAAGGTTTCTAAAATATGAGAAGGTACATCAACGCTTTCACCAACAGCAGGATTTAAATGCATTAAAATTCCAGGTGCGGCGTTGATTTCTAAAATCGCAAAGTTACCCTCTTTCCAAGATTTATCAAGACTTGGAGTAATGACATCAATGCCTAAACAAGTTAATCGAAAGTGTTGGGCAATATCTTGCGCCAATATTATATTGTCATCGTGAACTGTGCGCGTGGCATCAATGCTGACACCTCCCGCCGAAAGATTGGCGACTTTGCGAAGATAAACTGTGCGATCTTTTTCGATTACGCTGTCTAACGATAAACGCTGTTCGTCTAAGTACAGTTCCATCGCTTCATCGCTTTGAATTTTGCTCATTGGGGAAGTCGGTGTATCCAAACGAGCGGGTTTTCGATTTTCATCGCGAATTAACTCACTGATGGTGGAGTTGCCATCACCGACAACTGATGCGGGACGACGTTCGGTAGCAGCGACAAATTTACCATTGACGCACAATAAGCGAAAATCTGCGCCGGAAATGCTTTTTTCTATGATAATCCGCGTTGGCTCGTTTTCGCTTATAGCTTGGAGCGATCGCTCAAAAGCCGATTCTAATTCTCTAGAGTCTTGGACATCAGCCGTTACGCCAATTCCTTTATGACCAACAACGGGTTTGACTGCTACTGGGTAGCCAATTTCTTTGGCTACACCTAAAGCTTCTCTTTGAGTAGTGACGATATCGCCTTGAGGTACGGGGAAACCTAAGGTGTTTAAAAATGCTTTGCAGTCATCTTTACGGGTAGTGAAATCCGAATCTAGATGAGCATCACAATCAAATGTGGTAGCTACACCGCGAACTTGTTTTTTGCCGTAACCATATTGCATCAATCCTTCTTCCCACAGATAGAAGCTAGGAATACCTTTTTCGTATGCGTTGCGTAATAAGGTGTATACTGTGGGACCACCGTAAACAGATTGGCGAAATCTGTTTTGTAGCGATCGCATTTGCTCTTCAAAAACAACTTCTTCCTTTTGGGTAATTGCTTCAAACCAATCCCAAACGAAGTAAAGTATGGATCTGGTGGTGCGTTCGTGCAGCGATTGCACGCTGATTTTTTTGTAATTCGCGTATGGTTTTACACTCCAACGATTGAGGTGCAAACCCATATCCAGTTTGCCGACTTCTGCGAAAGTGCGAGCAAATAAATCGGCATGGGAATTGTATGTTTGCTCTTTTATCTGTGGGTAGCGGATGCCAATAATTGATACATACTCCTCAATGGGTAAAGGCTGTTTATATTCTGTCAGCGCAAAACTAAATACTAGCGCTCCTGTTTCCAAATACGGATTTGCTCCGGTGTAATGCTTGAAGTTGAAAACGTCGAAAACGTCTGTTTTTCTGGCATTGACGCGAACTGCATCGGTGATTTTCTCTTGAATCATTGATTTATATATCCTTGGCTAAACACCCTTCAATTCAGTACTTCTGAGCTATGAATAAATCACTTCACCCAAATTGGGTATTTACATTTTCCCAAATTCATGATATTTACCTGGGTTTACTTAGACTTTATAACTGTTTGATTGTAGTGAAATTATTCCCTAACCGTGTTTTGAGAGCGTTAGCCTAGCTTCCCGTAGGTATCGCTTGTCTTTAACTCAAAAAGAAAACTCAATATTTATGCTAGCATAATCTATCATTTATACCATAATTTAAAAACTATGGTATAAATGATAGACCATTTTTTTTACCACGCAATGCACAATCGAAGAGGGGGAAAGGGTAAAGGAAAAAAGGGGAAAGGGTAAGAAATATAGAGTCAGAGTGAAGCTTTAAGGAAGACTTTTTAATTATCCATTGCCAAATCTATAACCTTTGAAAGGTGCAGTTTACACCTCATATTGTTTATAAATAGTGAGTTATAAAAGAAAAATTTAGGAGACAGCCGAGAATGAATGGCACAAAAGCTGCTCTTAGAAATGAAATTCGACAACTTGCCGAAGAAGCATTTCATAGCAAACTTATTTCCGGTTATGGTGATGGTGCAGACAGCGACGAGTTCCAGATTTTATTCGAGGGCAAACCTAGACATTTCCCACTGCAAGAGGCACGTTCTTTCTTAAACGACTTGCTTCTTAGTGGTTCTATTAAGTAGAACTTTTTTACACAATTTAAGGTGCATCTTATCACATCTGACTGCCGATTCGCTGAATGCGATCGCCAGTCAGATGTCAGGACTTACCTATGAACTATGTGTTTCCGTCCCTATCGACGCAAGGAAGCAATCTCAAAGTCTTGTTTTCTAGTAGCGAGTGGGTAAGTCCTAATGTTTTTCATTAAACCAAAATCATCAGCTTTCTCAACTTTGAGGAGCGTGCAGAATATATGTATATTTATTTTTGTATCTAAATCTACCATATGGATGTTTTTCTAGTTTAAATTATCGTGCTTTATTAAAAATAACAGACTTAAAATCCGGAGGCATCATGGCGACGACTCAAACCAAACGGCAATTGGTGATTATTGGCGGTGCAGAAGACAAAGAAGGCGATTGCCAGATCCTGCGTGAGTTTGTGCGACGTGCTGGCGGCACAAAAGCCAGAATTGTCATTATGACAGCAGCAACCGAACTACCAAGAGAAGTAGGGGAAAATTACATTAAAGTGTTTGAGCGCCTGGGAGCAGAGAATGTTAGGATAATTGACACCGAAACTCGTGAAGATGCTACCTCATCAACAGCGCTGGAAGCAGTAGACAAAGCTACAGGCGTATTTTTTACTGGAGGCAACCAAGCGCGGATCATCAACATCCTCAAAGACACTGAACTTGATACCGCAATTCACAAACGCTGCGCTGAAGGAATTGTCATCGGCGGCACAAGCGCCGGAGCCGCTGTCATGCCAGATATGATGATTGTGGAAGGAGACTCAGAAACAAATCCTCGGATTAATGCCGTGGATATGGGACCTGGTATGGGCTTTTTACCTGGGGTGGTAATTGACCAGCATTTCTCACAGCGCGGACGTTTGGGACGCTTAATTTCAGCTTTGCTCATAGAGCCTGCTGTGTTAGGATTCGGCATTGATGAGAATACCGCAATGGTTGTTACCGATAACGAATTTGAAGTAATTGGGCAAGGTTGTGTCACCGTCGTCGATGAATCAGAAGCTACACATAGCAACATTAACGACATTTTGAAGGATGAGCCTTTGGCAATTTGTGGAGCCAAGCTGCATATTTTGCCAAATGGATATAAGTTTGACTTAAAAAACCGCAAGCCTATTTTAGATAATAAGTTTGTGGCGGATGCCCCTGTATCTGTTAGTTAGCTGCCATTTTAACGCATTAACTTTAGGCATCGACAGAAGTTAATTATGCGTTGCCCGAAACCGTTGTAGAGACGCGAAATTTCGCGTCTCTACACCATCTGTATTTGTATCAGAGTTTTTGTGAAATGGTATTAGAGCTTAAGTGTTAAAACACAAAATCATACAATAATATCTTTGTTTATGAAAAAAGCGAAGGTTTAAAACCTCGCCCGCAAGTGGCGCGAAAAAATCCTTCTATCAGGTTTAAACCCTCTGCCCGTTGTGTCTGTCTTTATTTAATTGCGAATTGCGTTAGCGTAGCGGTAGCGAGTCCGCGAGCGTCATTGCGAATTGCGAATTGGTTTCATTTATGCGTATCTACCTAAAGGCGTAGCAGCAAAGGTGATTCCACATACAATCTGAGGGCTGTGATATTATGGGAAACTGCTGCATATATAAATAAAATCCATCATGGCTTTAACTCAAGAGCGCAAACAAGAGATCCTCGTCAATTATCAAGTTCACGAAACCGATACAGGCTCCGCCGATGTCCAAGTCGCAATGCTCACCGAGCGGATCACCCGTCTGAGCTTGCATCTCCAAGCAAACAAGAAAGACCATTCTTCTCGTCGGGGATTGTTAAAGCTCATCGGTCAGCGCAAGCGGCTTCTAGCTTACATCCAAAAAGACAGCCGGGAAAAGTATCAAGCTTTAATTGGTCGCCTTGGTATTCGTGGATAGGGACTAACGCTTATGTCTGCTGAAGATCAACGCAGTCAATTGCCCTTTGAACCAAAAAAACGCCTAAAATCGGCTAAATCTCAAAATAAGCCGATTGTTAAGCAAGAAGCTGAGAAACAGGTTAATAAAAAGCAAACTTACACCAAAGAAGAAATGGCAATCCCCAAGGTTGTCAGTCAGCGCATGATTAGACGAGTCGCTGGCTTCTGTGGTGTGCCAACAATTTTAGGCATTGCTACCCTAGTTGCCAGTTATTTACTAGTTGTGTACGCCCAAATTAAGCTACCTGCGATCGCTGTGTTATTAGTTAACATGGGATTATTCGGTCTGGGAGTCTTAGGGATAACTTATGGCGTTCTTTCTGCCTCTTGGGATGAAGAGAGAGTTGGGGGTTTAGTGGGCTTAAATGAGTTCAGCACCAACTGGGGGCGAATGGTCGAAGTTTGGCGGGAAACTCGTCAAAAGAACGTATAATTATCAGCGCTCAGGTGTTAGATTTTGTACTGTTGGGTAAATTTTAAAGTGTATGTTGAAGTTTAAATTTTAGATAATTTTTATAACTTCAACATTACTAATTAAAAATTTATGATTTTTTTTAGACCCAAAAGACAGTCGCAAAACAATCTGAGCGCTATATTTTTTGAAATTAAAGATAATAGCAATAAAGGTAATTTAACATGATTGTAGTCATGAAAATTGGTTCCCCAACGGAAGAAATTAACCGCATTGACGAGGAACTGACTAGCTGGGGACTGACACCAGAAAAAATTATCGGTAAGCATAAAGTGGTAATCGGCTTAGTAGGTGAAACCGCTAATTTAGACCCACTACAAATCCAAGAAGTCAGCCCTTGGATTGAGCAAGTATTGCGGGTAGAATTGCCTTACAAACGCGCTAGTCGCCAATTCCGCCACGGTGAAGCTTCTGAGGTAGTGGTAGATACTCCTAATGGCAAAGTTACATTTGGTGAACACCACCCCATTGTGGTTGTAGCGGGTCCCTGCTCGGTAGAAAATGAAGAAATGATTGTGGAGACGGCGCAGCGCGTTAAGGCGGCTGGAGCGCAGTTTTTGCGGGGTGGAGCATACAAACCCCGGACTTCGCCTTATGCTTTTCAAGGACATGGTGAAAGTGCTTTGGAATTTTTGGCGAAAGCGCGAGAAGTCAGTGGACTTGGTATTATTACGGAAGTAATGGATTCTACGGAGTTAGATATAATTGCCGAAGTTGCTGACGTGATTCAAGTTGGGGCAAGAAATATGCAGAATTTCTCCCTGCTGAAAAAAGTGGGAGCGCAACCCAAACCGGTGCTTTTGAAGCGGGGAATGGCAGCGACAATTGAAGATTGGTTGATGGCTGCTGAGTATATTCTCGCGGCAGGAAATGCGAATGTGATTTTGTGTGAGCGGGGTATTCGCACTTTTGATCGGCAATTTACTCGCAATACTTTAGATTTATCGGTGGTGCCAGTGTTGCGAAAGCTGACACATTTACCGATTATGATTGATCCCAGCCACGGTACAGGTTGGTCTGAGTTTGTACCTTCGATGTCAATGGGTGCGATCGCATCGGGATGTGATTCTCTGATGATAGAGGTTCATCCCAACCCCCCCAAAGCTTTATCTGATGGTCCCCAATCTCTTACACCAGAGCGTTTCGACCGTTTGATGCAAGAATTAGCAGTGATTGGTAAAGCAGTTGGACGTTGGGAAGTAGCGATCGCCATAGCATAAAAATTTGTAGAGACGTTCCACCGGAACGTCTCTACCCTTAGCAGTTATTAACAAGGTTTGGCGGTTTCAGTCCCCTGCTTCTATCAAGCAGCGCGTTTTGATGCCTAAATCGTTCATCCCCTTTACAAAACGTAATTGCGAATTGCGAATTGCGAATTGCGAATTGTTTTAACGTCGTCTACCAGAACCAAACGAGCGGCTAGGTGCAGAACGCCTACCACTACCAAAACCACTACCAGAAGGGCGTCTGGTGGTGCTGGAACTGCCAGAAGGTCTTAAAGTACTGCCGCCATAACCTGAACCGGTGGCGCGGCTGTTACCCGTTGAAGGACGCGGTGCAGTACGTACATTAGAACTACCAGGATATGAATTTCTAATCGTCCCTGTACTGCGGAAAGCAGTGCGATTTCTCTCGACTGCGGGTGGCTCATTGTAACGAGTTCGGTAATTACTAACTGCTTCACCGTAGCTGCTACCATAACCGCCGTAGCCTCTTAGTACCCCTCCCGGCTGATAAGCTGGCGGTACATAATGCTGAGGTCTAAATAGTAAACTACCGATCGCTTGTCCCGCTATGTTACCAGCTACAGCTCCTGCAAACGGCGCCCAGAAGCTATTTTGTTGTCTGACTACAACTGTTTCCTGTTGTCCGGTTTGGGGATTTGTCTTATTTTCGGTGACATTGTGGACATATTCAATTTTGAAATCTTCTGTCAAATATAAGGCAGGCTGACCATTTTCTACCTTTAAATAACTTTTCTTACCTTCCTTAATTTGATCATCGGTAAGCCGTGCCATTTGCAGGTTTTGCGATTTAAAAGTTGGGGGGGTAGCATTAAATAAAAATAGCGTATACTCCCCATTGCTATCGTCGAAGCTAGCTTGTTGCACATCATACTGACCATCACTGAGCTTAGTGGTAGTTGAGGTTTGGCTAGCATTCTTAGTTTGAGGAGTAGTAGCTTGGTTTGAATTGCCGCCGCAGCCTACAGTTGTCAAGCACAAACTCAGTGCCAAAAAAACGGCTGTAAATTTACGCATTATTCTCTTTAGCATTTGACTATTATCCTATCTTTGAGCTTAACAAGTTATTCATTCAGACAGTAAGTAGGGACTACCCTACAAGTTACAAAGGAATCAATTCTGGGTAAAATTGCAACAACTGATCGTTGCTTAGTTCGTCACCTAACTGCGCGGGCGAAAAATGCACCTGGACTGCTCTTAGTTTATGTTTGTAGTGCAAGTTTATAATCGCTTTCAATCCATCTTTTAGCCCCGCAATGTTAGAAAGGTCGCTTTCCAATTCTGGCACTTCTCCTTCATAAGCAAATGTAATCATCACAATTACATTGCGCGTCACAGGTATAGATAAAGGTTCATTTGACCTATTAGAACTAAAATCTGGTTCACTGAGGTAACGTTCAGCAGAGTCGGTAAATAATTCATTTACATAATCTCCTGCCTCACCTTCACTCCAAAATACATCTCCTTCATTCGCCGCAGAAGTCCAATATTCGTCGTATTGCAGTAGAGTTTGGCAGAGTTCTACTAATCCTCCTCCTAAAATTTCTACGTCGCCATCGGCATCAATTGCTTGTCGTGCGCCACGATTTAATTGTCCTAAAATAGGCGCTACTTCAGAACCTGCTAAATGTATAAATAGGCGACAGACTACATAACGAGTCCGACCCATCATTTTATTAAAGCCATCGCGCATTTTTGATTCTCCTTAAAGTTGATAGTTTTTGGTTGATAGTTGACGGTTAACACTAACCACCTCCACTTATATTGGATAGACGCGATTAATCGCGTCTATCCAATATAATGAAACCCTTTAACAAAATCTACAACTGCGTTTACTGAAGGTAGTATAACATTGGCAGATGCGTTTGATCTTTCATTATATGAACCATTAATTGCTCCGCGATTAATAAATTTTTTGCCAAAATTGGGGTGGTCATGGACAATGAGAGTGTGAGCGCTGGAATTTGTTAATATAGTTTGGGTAGGTGCTTGGAAGAAGTTTAATTTTGCGGCTATTTCTAGATTTTTTTGCATTTGTTTAATTACATCGGCATTATTCCTAGCTTCTTCTATGAAAGCAGATAATTGCTTGGTGCGATCGCTCTTATTTTCTCTGGCAGAAATATCTTCACTTTTAATTATTTCTACAACTTCATGAATATTTCTTTGGGTAGTTGCGGCATCTTTAAAAGGTAGAATCGCAATGTAAGCTGTGGGAAATAAAGCTTCGTCGCTATCTACCCGAAAGGTGAAAACAGTCCGGCGTCGTCCGACTTCCATGCTGGGGGGTTGTCTGAATTGCCGATATTGCTGGCTTATTTGATAATAAGCCCCAGCAAGGGCAAAATGTGCTTCTGATTCTAAAGCCGCATCTACGATAATGCGGATTGTCGGGGGAGTTTCGTTAAAAAAGTCTGGTGAGTCAACAGAGGTAAAATTTTGTATAATTGTGCGATCGCCTGTGGGACTCAAATCAACCCATTCGCAAGTTATACCTTCGGTTTTTAAGCCAAATCGTGAAGTAGCGTAAAGTTTTGCCCCAGTTAAAGTTGCTCCCGTTAAATCTGCACCTACCCATTCTGCCTTGATTAATTTAGCCTCTGATAAATCGGCGTGTACCAAACTCGCGTTGGTTAAATTAGCATTGCTCAAGTCTGCGCCAATTAAGTTTGCTCCACTCAACTTTGCCTCGCTTAAATCTGCCCATCGCAGATTCGCACCGCTTAAATCTGCCCATCGCAGATTCGCACCACTCAAATTAGCTCCTTTCAAATTAGCTCCTTTGAGATTCGCTTGTCTAAATTCGGCTTCTCGGAAATTTGCACTCTCCAAATCGGTACGACTAAGATCGGTGGCGTTGAAATTAGCTTGCTCACAATTGGCTTGGGTCAAAAAAGCACCTCTCAAGTTCGTTTCACTCAAATTGGCACCACAAAGTACGGTGTGACGCAGTGTCGCTTCTCGTAAATCGGCGCTGCTGAGGTTTGCTTCCGAAAGGTCAGCGTGACTGAGATTGGCGCGAATTAACTCGGCGCGAATCAGGGTTGCAAACCTAAGTTGAGCGCGACTGAGATCGGCGCGAATTAAATTTGCTACATTGAGACTGGCACCGTTTAATATGGCGTCGCTGAGATTAGCACCACTCAGTCTTGCTACATTCAGCTTGGCGTAGCTTAAATTTGCTCCACTGAGATTTGCACCACTGAGGTTGACTACACTTAAGTTAGCCCTCGTAAAATTCCCACCACTGAGCTTGATGCCACTCAGATTCGCTTCCGAAAGGTCAACACCACTAAAGTCTGTGACTCCGAAAGCGTATTTTTCTAGTAATTCCTCTACAGTCATGAATGTCACCCCTCGAATGCCGACGCTAATAGTTGGTATATGTAGAAATTATGTAAAAGCAATGTGAAAATCACAGATGAAAATTGGTATTTTAGGATTGGGACTGATCGGTGGCTCTTTGGGTTGGGATTTGCGATCGCAAGGACATCATGTTTTAGGTGTCAGCCGTCGTGAATCGACTTGTTCTAAAGCGATCGCTCTCGGTAGCGTTTCTGAGGCTTCAGTTGACTTAAACCTGCTGTCAGCAGCAGATGTGGTATTTATTTGCACACCTCTAGGGCTTATTATTCCCAAATTTGAGGAATTAATTCCTTATTTGTCGCCTTCTACAATTGTGACTGATGTCGGTTCGGTGAAAGCACCCATAGTTAAAGCACTTTCTCCACTTTGGCATAACTTTATTGGCGGTCATCCAATGGCAGGAAGCACAGATAATGGGATAGAAGCGCGAGAAAGTAACTTATTTGTTAACAAGCCTTATGTGTTGACACCGATATCCACAACACCAACTTATGCAGTTGAAGTTGTGGAAAAAATTGTGCGATCGCTTGGCGCAAATATCTACCATTGTCACCCAGAACAACATGACCGCGCTGTTAGTTGGATTTCTCATTTACCAGTCATGGTTAGTGGTTCGTTGATTGCTGCTTGCATGAGTGAAACTGACTCAGAGGTGTTAGAATTAGCGAAAAAGTTTGCAAGTTCCGGCTTTCGAGATACAAGTCGCGTCGGTGGCGGAAATCCCGAATTAGGCTTGATGATGGCACGATTTAATCGTGAAGCATTGCTCAATTCCCTACAACAATATCGCCATAAACTTGACGATTTAATTAACATAATTGACCAAGAAGATTGGACGACGCTTGAAGAAAAGCTGAAGTTAAATCACAAAGCGCGACCTGATTTTATGGAATAATCATAGGGTGCGTTAGCAAAGCGTAATATCATGTCCGGCAAATGACATATATTGTAGAGACGTTCCACCGGAACGTCTTTACGAAGGTTACATATATTGTAGAGACGTTCCACCGGAACGTCTTTACGAAGGTTACATATATTGTAGAGACGTTCCACCGGAACGTCTTTACGAAGGTTACATATATTGTAGAGACGTTCCACCGGAACGTCTTTACGAAGGTTACATATATTGTAGAGACGTTCCACTGGAACGTCTTTACGAGGGTTACATATATTGTAGAGACGTTCCGCCGGAACGTCTTTACGAGGGTTACATATATTGTAGAGACGTTCCGCCGGAACGTCTTTACGAGGGTTACTCCATCCAGATTCATGACAAAAAAATCTATATTTAAATTAATCTAGTCTATATGAGGTAATTCATCATGATTTCCCAAACAGAAAGCCGCTTTTACACTGTAGAAGAATATCTGGAATTAGAAGAAAAAGCTGAAGACAAAAGTGAATATATAGATGGAGAAATTAGACTCATGCCAGGAGTTACAACCAACCACAATAAAATTGCCGGGAATTTTTATAGAAAATTTCCTTCTCAGGTGCAAAGTCAAGATTATGACATATACATAGTTGATATAAAGTTATGGATACCGAATTATCGTATCTACACTTACCCAGATATTATGGTCATCAAAGGTGAACCTATTTATGAAGGAACTGGTACAACAAAGATAACTAACCCGTTATTAATAGTTGAAGTTTTATCAAATTCTACTAAAAATTACGACAAAACAGACAAATTTAAATATTACCGTTCAGTTCCTAACTTTCAAGAATATATTATGATTGATCAATATGATTTGTCGGTGGAACAATTTGCTAAAAAAGCAGCCGGAGAATGGATTTTTAAGGAATATGAAGGTGAAGATGCAATTTTAGGATTAAATTCTCTCGATTTCCAAATTTCCTTGCGGGAGATTTACGAACGGGTTAATTTTGACTTGAGCGACGAATAAAGAAAGAATATATGATTGTTCCAATAAATAATTCAAAGCCTGTCATTGCGAGCGTAACGTAGTGGAGCAAAGCAATCGCAAGGACTCTGAGATTGCTTCATTCCACTACGCTCCATTCGCAATGACAATTGGGCATTTTTTACTTTGAGTACTCTATCCTTGTAAACTGCATGTATATCGCTTACCGAGTCCAGATGGTTATCAAAATGAGACGATACTCTCGGAAGATGTGACGATTTCACCGCTGGCATTTGGTGATTGTGCGATCGCTCCACGGCAATTATTGCGTCCTACAAGTTAAGATAAAGCGATCGCTCTTTTCACTAGACCAGGACTTACGCTGTATAATACCAAAAAATATTATATATTGGTATTATACAGGAGGATATTCTATGCAAAAAAATACAAGTGTTACCTTGGGTGAACATTTTGAAGCGTTTATCACCAGTCAGATTGACAGCGGTCGTTTTGCCAGTGCCAGTGAAGCGATTCGAGCGGGACTGCGGCTTTTAGAGGAGCGAGAAATAAAGCTTGCCGCTTTGCAACGGGCATTAATAGAAGGGGAAAACAGCGGATTTGCTGACTATTCTCTCTCAGGATTGCTTGCAGAACTTGACGGTGAATAGGCTCATGTCAGCATTTCGCCTTACTAAATTAGCCAGACAAGACTTGCTATCAATCGGTCGCTACACCCAAAAAACATGGGACACTGAGCAGAGAAACCGTTATCTTGCTATGTTGGACGACTGCTTTCATCTCTTAGCACTCCTAGCCACACAGGGGACGAACTTGTGATGATATTCGCCCAGGATATCGCAAATACCACATCGGACGGCATTTGATCTTTTATCAGGAAACCGATGAACATATTGATATTATTCGTGTTTTGCATGATCGTATGGATGTAGAGTCTCATTTCGATCAAGATTAACGCAAAGACAATTTCCGGCAGAAGCCCTTGTCTACCTGCCCGCGTTTTGTTCCAGTTGCGTAAATCCTGCACTTGCTAAAATCGTAAATTTATCGTATTATAGATAGATAACTCATCCGAAAATCGAAAAAAATTTTGATCGCGCAGAGCGCGAGGCAAGAAAGAAGGGTAAATAAAAAAGAGTAGAGTGCTAAAGGGCAAAAGTGTAAAGGGCTACTAAGTCCTCACGCAGAAACCAAAACCACTCGAAAACCGATGAAGCCGTTGCGGCTGACGGGGTCGCCGTAGAAGCGGTTAGCACTACGGCAATTCTCAGGGACGTTGCCCCAAGAACCACCGCGAAGCAGCCGATAATGATTATCATTCTCAGTTAACCAAGCGCTTCCGTCGGTGGGCGCTCCATTATAATTTTGATGCCACTCATCCTGACACCATTCCCATATATTACCATGCATATCAAATAAACCAAAGGGGTTTGGCGGAAAAATTCCTACATCTGTTGTTTGCTCACGATATTGACCCTTTATCCCTGAGCCATAAGTGTAGTTACCGTTATAATTTGCCAAATCGGTTGTAATCGTTTCACCAAAATAAAACGGGGTAGTTGTTCCGGCTCTACAAGCATATTCCCACTCTGCCTCACTGGGCAAGCGATAGTCTTTCCCAGTCTTGTTGGACAGTCTGGCACAAAACTCAATTGCATGATTCCAAGAAACCTTTTCAACAGGTCTATTAGCACCTTTGAATTTTGATGGATCTAGCTCTAAATCAATTTTAACCTTTTTCAGAGCGGCAACAGCTGCCCATTGAGCTTGCGTGACGGTCAATTTACCCATAAAGAAGGGTTGAACGGTGACGGTGTGCTGTGGACTTTCAGAATCGTTTCTTTCTAGCTCATTCTCTGGTGAACCCATAAGAAATTGAC